>VFQQ010000261.1_pt1 | contig 124045 bp, 94 predicted proteins | sample 3512341 | NCBI WGS metagenome assembly VFQQ01 (sample SAMN10412373, study PRJNA504923) | tailings metagenome | isolation source: Relicate 2 Philex TSF1 revegetated site | place: Philippines: Tuba, Benguet | collected 2017-08-29 | reverse complement strand
CCCGTGGCGAAAAAGGAGGTCTTTACAGGACAGTTCCTGCTGGGGGACGGAATTTAGCGCCCGGATCGTCCTGCACCCCGGAACTGGCCGTAGTCCGGGGCACCACGTCGCTCGGATTGGCCACAACTTTGCCGTCAGGCCTGGCGTCTTCGACAATCCGCACGGGGCGCCAATGCCAGGGCCGCGTTGACAGTCCGCCGGGAAGCCCGGCCAGCCTGCCGACCGGCCTGCGGCGAGCGCCGTCGGCTCGCGTGATGGCCGGAACTGCGGCCTGCCCGATTGAACCGCACGCCGGTCCTGTCGTCCCATCGCCTGCACAGGATGCGTGCAAATGGTCTAGACTGCGGGGCCGCAAATGCCGACCTGCGGGGATGAGCGACTCGACCGGTCGGCGACTGCAATGAAGGCCTGTGTGACGATGATTACGCTGGAACAACTCGAAGAAATGTTCTCGAACATGCGGGAACATACGGACTGGGACGTCAACGGCGAGCTCCTGTGGGGCTACTTCTTCACGGATTCCGATCCGGAGAAGCTTGAGAAGGCCGCGGTGGTGCTCGACGAAATGGGGTACGACGTCGTCGAGATTTTCCAGTCGGAAGACGACGAGGATCCGTCAATCACCGATTACGTCCTGCATGTCGAGCAGATCGAGGCGCATACGCCTCAGTCGCTGTGGGACCGCAACAACGAACTGCTGGCGTTCGCGCAAGCGCAGGGACTGGAGTCGTTCGATGGCGTCGATGTCGGCAGTCCCTTCGAAGACGACGATGAAGACCTCGAAGGGGACGACGATGAAGGACTCGACGACGGGGACGAAGAACCGGAGGCATGACCAGTCCGCGAGGATGGCCCGGCCGGAACGGATCGGCCGGCGTCGATGAATGACAGCGACCCTCTCGACCGCAGCCCGGCCGGCAGGATAGAATGCTGGCGTCCGCCGACCTGTCGGCGGTAGGGACATTGAAGGCCGGCGTGAGGACGCGCTGCATGTTGGGGCCGATCATTCGACCGAGTCGGGAAGCGTCATCCCTGGCGGCCGCCATGCTGGTGGTCGTTCAGGCGCTGACCGGGCTGGCCTTCCTGCTGGTGTTGATTTCGGAACAGGCGGATAAGAACTTCCTGTGGGCGATCGGCGCGGTCTTTCTGCTCGCCGGAATTCTGTTCTGGCTGTCGTTCAAGCCGGTGACCGTGCTGAAAGACTCGATGTCGTGGGTGCGCAGTCGCCGGGCGCGGCCCGAGCCGGCCGATTTCACGATCGCACGCCGCGAGGCGGCTCTGGCGCGGTTCGGCACGAACGCACCGCCATCGCTGGAAGAGCTTCGCGATCAACGTGAGCACAGCAGCAACAACTGGGTGCCGGCGCGTGGACGTGGCCTTGGCGGTCGCCGCGACTGACCCGCGTGCCGCGGCGCCATGCGCTGGTCGGGCCGTTTTTCTTGCTTTTCTTCTGAGAGATCAGTCAATTTGGACCTGACCAGCGAAGTGGCCTTCTGGCCGCTGAAGAACGGGCTCCCGGCCGCTTATCCTGCATTGTCTGATGATGTCCGCTGCGAAATCGCCGTGCTCGGCGCGGGAATCACCGGAGCGCTCGTGGCCGATCGGCTGACGGCAGGGGGACGGGACGTGGTGCTGCTCGATAAGCGGGAGGTCGTGCACGGCAGCACGTCGGCCAGCACCGGGCTGTTGCAGTACGAAGTCGATACGTCGCTGGCCGATCTCGCGAAACGCCTGGGCGAGGCCGACGCGGCGCGGGCCTACCGGCTGAGTGCAGCAGCGATTGACCGTCTGGACGAGTTGACGGCCGAATTGCCGGATCGCTGCGGGTTTGAACGGAGGCCAAGTTGCTACCTGGCCAGCCGCCCGCGCGATGCCAACAGCCTGCGCGAGGAGTTTGAACTGCGGCGTAAGCACGGGTTTGAAGTCGAATTCCTGACGGAGGAGCAGATCGCCGACCGGTTTGACTTCGACGCTCCCGCGGCGATCTGGTCCCGGAACGCGGCGCAGGTGGATGCCTACCGGCTGGCCTATCAACTGCTCGGGCGGGCCGTGGCCCGGGGGACTCGCATTTTCGATCGCACGGAAGTCGTCGAAATGGAACCGCAGGGCAGCGGGTGGAAACTGATTTCGAACGCCGGCCACTCGGTCGTCGCAGACGAACTTGTCGTGGCGACCGGATACGAGGCCGTGAAGCTGTTGCCCCGCAAGCTCGTGCGGTTACACAGCACATTTGCCCTGGCGAGCCAACCGCTGGACGATTTTGCTGGCTGGCCAGACCGATGCCTTCTGTGGGAGACCGCGCGGCCTTACTTTTATGCCCGAACGACCGATGACGGGCGTGCCGTGATCGGCGGGGAGGACGAGAAGTTCCGGTCGCCCGTCGCCAGGGACGCCCTGATTCCGCGCAAGACGGACCGACTGCTGCAAAGATTTCGGAAGCTCTTTCCGCGAATTCCGATTCAGGCTGAGTATGCCTGGGCCGGCACATTTGCGGAGACCCTCGATGGCTTGCCCTACATTGGCGGACTGCCGGAACTGCCGCATGCGTGGTTCGCCCTGGGCTACGGGGGCAATGGCATTACATTCAGCATGCTGGCCGCCGATTTGATTGCTGCGGCGATCGATGGCCGGCCCGGTGACGAGCTCGCGCTGTTCCGGTTTCATCGCGACTGATGCTGGCGATGCATCGCGGCGCAAAAAAGCGGGGTTGAAAACGGCCTCCAGCGCTCTGCACAACGCCAGAAAACCGCTCCAACCCCATTCACCCATTGGGCCACATCAAGCTTCCGCTGCGGAATTGATGCCGGTTTCGGCCAGTTCCGTCAGCTTGAGATCAGTTGCCTTTTCCTCGTCGAGCGTCTGCACCAGCAGGTCCAGGGCGTCTTCCATTTCCAGCTGCTTCGCCCAGCAGGCCAGGGTGCCGTAGGTCGCGATTTCGTAGTGCTCCACCTTCTGGGCGGCGGCGATCAGCATCGCGTCTTTCACTTCGGGCTCGGCCTCTTCCTCGATCAGCTCCGAGCCTTCCTCGATCAGGCCTTCCATCGCCTTGCACTTCTTTGCCCGCGGCGCCTTGTCGAGCATCGCGAAAATCTGTTCGAGCCGCTCGACGTGGATTTTCGTCTCTTCCAGATGCGCTTCGAAACCGGCGACGAGATCCGCATTGGAAGCGGCCTTCGCCATTTTGGGGAGCGCTTTGAGCAGCTGCTTCTCGGCGCTCAGCACATCTCGGAGTTCTTCTTCAAACGCATCATGCAGCGATTCGGCGGACATGGATTTTCTCCGTAATGACAGACAAGGCTTATTGGGTGATCCCGGACGCGATCTCGCCTCCAGACGAACTCCGGCATCGCTCGCGCTGGGTCGAATCGATCCCGAGCAGGCTGTAGGCGTGGCAGTGCCCCGTCAGTCCGCGGTAAAGCAATCCGGCAGCTGTCAACAACGACAACGGCCGGGACCGCCTCGGCCCGACAAGACTGTTCAGCAGCATGGCGCCGCCAACGCCCAGCGAAACGAGACGCTCGTTCATCGCGACGTTGACAGTCGGACAGGACTGCGTTGCCGGCGATGCGGGCTGCTCGTGGGGAACGAAAGGGGGGGCGTGCATGGCAACTTCCTCAGCACATCACATCTGCGATGGATCATGAACTGGCATCTGAGGAATCTGGGAAGCAAGGGGCATGCCGACGGGCCACCGAGATTGCAGGCGACGGCCGCAGTCGCGGGAGAACCTCGCAAAAATGCAGATGAGCGAAGTTTCAGGTCCAGAAACTGAAGAACCCGCGGCCGATTCCGAACTGAAGTCTGTGCGATCAGATCGCATCGAGACCGTTCAGGAATCAAACCGCGGGTGAATCGAGAGTCAGCGATTCAGGCAGCGATCGCGCGGGGCGCGGTCAGGGGGCGACGGTTGGCTGCGACCGCTCGCGCGTCACGCCCGGAGCAGGCGGGGCCGCGATGCTGCGGGTGGCATCCTCTCCGCGATTGGTGGAGTCGGCCGGTTTCGCCGGCGGGTTGACGGCCCGCTGTCCCGGCTGGACGGTTCCCGCGCTGCCGGACGCCATGCGGCGCGTTCGCAGATCAGCGGCCGGTGAGGGGGGGGTGAACATCCGCGACGATTCGATGGCGGCCGGGGTGGGCTGCGCTAGGCCCGGCGATGCAGCCGTTGGCTGGCGGCCGGCAGCGACGGGCGGCTGCGACGATTTGAACAGCCCCCAACCTTCCGGCATGACTTTGAACTTGTACACACCCTGGTACAGCGAGAATCGCAGGTCGCCAAAGTCCCCCCCGCTGTTGAATTCGACCAGGTGCACCCGGTCGCCCGTCAGGTCGAGCGCCTCGCCCGGCTGCAGCGATTCTTCCCGTCCATCGACAAGGAACCAGACCTCTCCACCCGACTCCGGATCGTTCAGCAGCTGAATCGACATGCTTCCCTGCCCGGGCATGCGATTCGTGGGAGCCGTTCCAAACACCTGGACAGGCGACCCTTCGGCCCAGGCGCGGGTGACTGCGTCGTCGGCAGCAGCCGGAAGTGAAACGGTCAGCAGCGCTCCCAGCGCCGCTCCAGATGACAACAGGTCCCTGAGAGTTCTTCGCAACATCATTTGTTCTCCATGCGCCCGCGGAAGACAAACGTGGATTATCGTTCGCCGCGCGCAGCCTGGGAATGCCTGAATTTCGACTGAACCGGAATTCAGACTCTCACCACGCGTGAATGCGATCGGCCCCGCTGGTCACTCCGCCAGTCGCGCCAGAAGAATGTCGACCATCAGCGGATGCAGGCCCAGCGGCGGATGCAGAACGACGTGAACCTCCGGGTTTCGTTCGGTGAACTCGTCGCGGAACCGGGCGAGATCGTCGGTGACATGAGTGCCTGCCGACAGGAACCAGGGGAGCATGTGGATCTCCCGCGCCCCCTGCTGGCGGCAGCGGTCCAGCCCCGCAGGAATCGATGGGTCGGCCAGTTCAAGATAGCACGTCTCGACGAGCTGGCCCGGGAGCCGGGGGCGGAGCATGTCCGCAAGTTTCACCAGATCCTGGTTGGCTTCCGGGCGGCGGCTGCCGTGGGCCATCAGCAGTACAGCAGTCGACACAATCAGGTCCTCAAAACTTCGCGCCGCTTCCCCCGCCAGCCGGGGCGACAATCGGCGGCGGCGCGTTCACCGGCGCAGGTGCGGCGGGGGCGATGACGCCGCCTGATGCGAACCGCTGCCGGCGGTCGGCGTAGCGGATCGGGAATGTCGACCAGAACTCAGCCGCCCGCCCCGTGTACCGCGGAAACTCAGAGCGATCGAACACATTTCCCGTCCAAAAAATGTTCTCGGAAACATACTGCGTGAAGGCCAGCCACTGACGGTCGGGAGCATTCTCCACGCTGGTCGGCCCGAACAGGTTGTTGCGTTCCGGCTTGAAGCCGAAGTATTCGCGGGGCAGCGGGGCGGTGTGCAGGGCCGTCAGCACGATGGCCGAAGTCGTGTAGCCGGTCAGCAGGCCGAATCCCCAGCGACCTCCATCGTAAACGAGCGGGCTGACCTGGATCTGGGTGGGCATCAGGTATTCGGCGCCTGCCCGCAGCGCCGAGACGCCAGCCGCGAACAGGCCGAGCAGCGTGATGATGTCGGCCCGCATCTGCCATTCGATGCTGGCGGGAAGCAGGGCCGTGGCCGATTCGAAGAAGTTCATCGCGACCAGCCCGGCGAGAATGACCGCGATGAACGTGGTCGCCGCGCCCCACGGGCCTTCGCTCGCCACGCAGTATGTGACGATGCCGATTACCGCGAGGAGAAAGAGGTCGATCATGCGGGCAAACGTCGGGCGTGGAAAGGCGGTCGTGGGGCGCAGGTTATGGTCGGGACTATTTGACAACGCGGAGGAGTTCATCGACCGAGGTCACACCGCGGACGACGAGCCGGAGGCCTTCTTCCTTCATGTACAGCATGCCGTCCTTGCGGGCCTCGGCCTTAATGGCCGACATCGCCGCCTTGTCGCGGATCATGTCCCGCATCCGTTCGTTGATGGACAGCAACTCGAACACGCCGACCCGTCCGCGGTATCCCAGCCCGCCGCAATGCGTGCAGGTTTCCCGGGGATCGGTCGGAGGGCGGAAGAACTCCTTCACCTTCTCCGACGACAACCCGGCCTTCTTGAGGAAGTCGGGGTTCGGGTGATAGGCCTCTTTGCAGTGCGGGCACAGCCGGCGGGCGAGTCGCTGGGCGAGCACGGCCGACAGCGAGCCCCCCAGCATGAAGGGCTCGACGCCCAGATCCAGAATGCGGAACAGGGCCAAAACGGAGTCGTTTGCGTGGACGGTCGAAAACACCATGTGCCCGGTGGCCGCCGCCTGACAGGCGATTTTCGCGGTTTCCTCGTCCCGGATTTCGCCGATCATCACCACGTCGGGGTCCTGCCGCAGAATCGACTTCAGCGACTGCGCGAAGCTCTGGCCCGATTTCTGGTTGATTTCAATCTGCGTCACGCCGTCCATCTTGTATTCGATGGGGTCTTCGACGGTGATGATGTTGTGTTCGTACCGGTCGATGTGATTGAGGAACGCGTACAGCGACGTTGATTTACCAGCGCCGGTGGGGCCGCAGCTGAGGAACATGCCGTGCGGCTGGGTGATGATCGACTTGATCTTGTCTTCGAGCTGCTTGCGCATGCCGAGCCCCTCCAGCGAACTGACGGAGTTCGACTGGTCGAGGATGCGGATGCTGAGCTTTTCGCCGTGGCGGGTGCCCTGGCTGGCGAGACGGAAATCAATTTCCCGCTTCTCGCACAGCGCGCCGAAGCTGCCGTCCTGCGGACGGCGGCGTTCGGTGATGTCCATCGCTGAGAGGACTTTGAAGATGTTTGTAATGGCGTCGCCGATCGGACGGTCGAACGGCTCGGTGGGGTACATCACTCCGTCGATGCGGATGCGGACGGCGGTCTCGTCTTCGTTCGGCTCGATATGGATGTCGGTCGCGCGGCGGAGGATGGCGTCGTACACCAGTTCGCGGGCCGCCATGTAGCCCTTGGACGTTTCGACCGATCGCGACGCCTTCTCATCTTTCGCGCCGGTGCGGGTTTTGCCGATGAAGATGATCGGCGGGCCGACGACCGCTTCCACTGCCTTGCCGGTGCCGATTCGAATGCCCAGCCGGGCCAGTTGCCGGATGCTCCATTTCCGGAGGTGATCGGGCGTCATCACCTTGCCCGAATCGGGCACGCGGTCGTTGCGTTCCTTGATGTACAGCGCCAGCGGACCGCCCCAGGCGAGCAATCCGCCGACCAGACTTCCCGCCCAAGTGGGGACGGTGACCATCAACAGCAGCGCGAGCACGCCGGCCCCCAGCTGGACGCCGTTCCACATGGGGGGGCGCAGCTTCAGGCTTGCGGCGTCGTCGGCGACCCAGTTTCCGTAATGTACCCACGCGAAGAACAGCAACACGACCGGCGCGAACTTCCACAGGCTGATGTAGTTTCCGACAACTCCCGGCAGGCCGGGAGTCAGCCCGTTGCGGTTGCCTCTCCAGAACGCGCCGCCGGGAAGCGGCGGATACTTCTGCCCGGGCGCCAGCACCGGGGCGGCGGCCGGGCCTGACGTGGCCGGCGCCGTCTGGGGGGCGGGCGTGGCCGCCGGCGGAGTCAACGCTTCCTGTGCCGATGCACCCTCAGCCAGGCCGAGCACACATGCCAGCAGCAGCATGCGCAGCGTCGATTTCAGGTGGCAAGACATTGAGGAACTGTGGGAAGACCGAATGAAATGACCCGCACGACCCCGCGGCCCTGATTCTGACTGCTAGGCCGCCTGCGACTCAAGCGAGAATCGTTGGCAAGGCGAAATCGCGAAGTTCAATTCGCCCGCGCCGGGGCGCACTCCCGCGACCACCGCCGTTGCGTCATTGGTCCTGCACGCGTGCGCTCAATATCATCGACGCCGTCTGTCCTCCAACCACGTGCACCGAATTCATGGCCAACGCCGATCCGCCGCTTGTCGGCGTCATTATGGGAAGTCGCTCCGACTGGGAGACGCTGAAAGCCGCTGCGCAGTTGCTGTCGCAGTTCGGCGTGCCGCATGAGTGCGAGGTGGTGTCGGCCCACCGCACGCCCGACCGCATGCACGAATACGCCCGCTCGGCCGAAGGGCGGGGATTGAAGGTCATTATCGCCGGCGCCGGCGGCGCCGCACACCTCCCGGGCATGGTGGCCTCGCAGACCGTCCTCCCCGTGCTGGGAGTCCCTGTGCAGAGCAAGGCCCTCAGCGGTCTCGATTCCCTGCTGTCCATCGTGCAGATGCCGGGCGGAATTCCGGTGGGAACGCTGGCGATCGGCGAAGCGGGGGCGAAAAACGCAGCCCTGCTCGCCATCCGGATGCTGGCCGCCGACCGCCCGGAACTGCGTGCCAGACTGCACGACTACCACAACCAGCTGACCGCGGACGTGCTGAAGGACGCTCAGCTATGACCGCAATCCTTCCCGGAGCAACCCTGGGCGTGCTCGGCAGCGGGCAGCTGGGCCGGATGTTCGCCATCGCCGCGCGGCGGCTCGGCTACCGCGTCGAAGTCTATTCTCCCGACCAGAACACCCCGGCCGGAGAAGTGGCCAATCGGGAATGGGTCGGGGCGTACGACAACTTCGACCTGCTGGCGGAGTTCGCGCGGGAGGTCGATGTCGTCACGCTCGAATTTGAAAACGTCTCGGTCGCAGCGGTGAAGGCGATTGAAGAGTTCGCGCCGGTCCGGCCCGGCGCCCATGTGCTGCATACGTCGCAGCACCGCAGCCGCGAAAAGAACTGGCTCCGATCGCAGGGAATTCCCACGGCCCCCTTCGCCATCGTTCGTTCCCGGGACGAACTGATCGAAGCCATCGACCAGCCGGGAATCGAGGGGCAGGGCATTCTGAAAACGGCGTCGTGGGGCTACGACGGCAAAGGACAGATCCGCGTCCGGCGCAGCGACGACCTCGCCGCCGCCTGGAAGTCGCTGGCGACCGACGAAGCCGTGCTGGAAGGGATCGTCGACTTCGAACGCGAGCTGTCGGTGGTCGGGGTCCGCGGACTGCATGGCGACTTTCGCGTCTACGGGCCCATTCACAATCTGCATCGCAACCACATTCTCGATGTCTCGATCTGCCCGCCGGAGTCGCTCGACATCGAAACCCGCGGCCAGGCCGTGCTCCTGGCCCGGCAGATCATGGAGGGCCTCGACGCCATCGGCGTGCTGTGCGTCGAGATGTTTGTCCGGAAAAACGGTCAGCTGGTTGTGAACGAGCTGGCGCCGCGCCCGCACAACTCCGGTCACCTCACCATCGACGCCTTCCGCTCCTGCCAGTTCGAGCAGCAGGTGCGGGCCATCTGCGGCCTGCCGCTCGGTTCGACCGAGCAACTGCGGCCGGCCGCCATGGCCAACCTGCTGGGCGACGTGTGGGAAGCTCCGGGCGGACCGAACTGGTCCGCCCTGCTCAGCATGCCGAATGTCAAACTCCACCTGTATGGCAAGGCGGAGCCGCGCACCGGGCGAAAAATGGGACACCTCACAGCGCTGGCCGAAACGCCCGACCTGGCCGAAGAAATGGCCCGCCAGGCGCGCGAACTTCTGTGGACGAAACAGCACGATTGAACGGCGACGATCTCTTTCGGCGACAATCTCTTTCGAGGAGAGAACGCGATGCGCGAAGCCCGGCTTTTTGAAACGTCCATCGGTCATCCTTCACCGGCCCGACGTGCAGTCCAAGGGCAAAGCCGGGCTTCTCGATGCCTCGCCCGCCCGCTATTGGCCTTGGTGGCCATCGTCTGCCTGTGGACCTCCCCCGCCGAGGCGGCCGACCGGCCCAATTTTCTCTGGCTGATCGCTGAAGATCTCGGCCCCGAACTCGCCTGCTACGGAACACAGCAGGTCTGGACCCCGAATCTCGACGCCCTGGCTGCCGAGGGCGTCCGCTACAACCGGGCCTACAGCACCGCCCCCGTCTGCTCCGCCAGCCGGTCCGCCTTCATGACGGGCATGTACCAGACCACGATCGGCGCCCACAATCACCGCTCGCATCGCGATGACGGATACACGCTCCCGGAAGGCGTGAAAGTGGTCACCGACTGGTTTCGCGACGCCGGATACTTCACCGCCAATCTCAGAACGCTTCCCCCGGCACTCGGTTTCAATGGCACGGGCAAAACCGACTGGAACTTCACCTGGAACCGGCAGCCGTTCGATTCCGCCGACTGGGACGACCTGAAGTCGCATCAGCCCTTCATGGCCCAGATCAATTTCAAGGAAACCCACCGCAAGTTCACCGGGCCCGAGAAGGCCGATCCCGCGCTTGTTGAGATTCCGCCGTACTACCCCGACCACGAAATCACCCGGAAGGACTGGGCGCAGTACCTCGACGCCGCATCGGAACTCGACCGCAAAATCGGAGCCATCCTGAAGCAGCTGCAGGCGGACGGGCTGGCGGAGAACACCGTCGTGATGTTTTTCGGCGACCACGGCCAGGCACACGTTCGCGGCAAGCAGTTCTGTTACGAAGAGGGGCTGCGAGTGCCGCTCATCATTCGCTGGCCGGCCGGCATTCCCCGGCCGAAAGGCTTTGAACCCGGGCGCGCCAGCGACCAGCTGATCGAACTGATCGACCTCGCGCCGACCATGCTGGCGCTGGGCGGTGCGGAAAAGCCGGCCGGCATGCAGGGCCAGATCTTCCTGGGAGACAGGGCCGAAGCCCCCCGGAAATACGCGTTCGGGGCCCGCGACCGCTGCGATGAAACCGTGTTCCGCCTGCGAACCGTGCGCGACGACCGTTATCGGTACATCCGCAACTTCACCCCCGAGCGCCCATTCCTGCAGACCAACGATTACAAGGAGCGCAGCTACCCCGTCTGGAACCTGCTGAAGGAACTCCATGCGGAAGGCAAGCTCACGCCGGCCCAGGCGTTTCTCTGCCAGCCCACCATGCCGCCCGAAGAACTCTACGACCTGCAGAACGATCCGCACCAGATCCGTAACCTCGTGGACTCCACCAACCCGGACGATGTTGCCCGGCGCACCGAACTCCGCCGCGTGCTGGAACAGTGGATCGACGAGACGGACGATCAGGGCCGCACGCTCGAGCCGCCCGAACTGGCGGCCGCCAAAGGGGCGACCAGGCCGGGGGGAGACCCGAATGCCAACCCGAATCCCCGCAGAAACCGCCGTCCGTGATTTGCCCGCCGGATGCGTTTTCGCGGCGATCCTGGCCGCGAATCCATCAGAAAAGCTGGCCTGCCAGGCAGTCGGCAGGCCAGCTTGATCGATTGTTCAGCGGTGGTGAGTCTCAGGTGGTGAGTCTCAGTTCATCGGAACAGACTTCTGCGGCGTTTCCGTCGATATGGCCGAGAATTCGACGACGACGCGTTCATCGACAACGACTGATTTCCCATCGTCAGCAACGCTGATCCCCTGCTGCACCAGCAGGTCGGCCTGCTCGACAAAGCACAGGCCGCCGTTGTCGCGCACCACTCGCCACCACTGCAGGTGGGGCCATTCACGGCGCACGTTTTCCAGAACATTCATCGCGGTCTTGCCGTTGACTCCCGGATTGAAGCCCGCCCTCCTGGCGACACCGGTCAGCGTTCCAAGTTTTTCGGCCTGTTTCAGTTCGTACAACACATCGGCGACCGCCTGAGCACGCGAGGACGACATCGAGAACTCCAGCGATAAAGGGGGGTGGGCCAGCGGAGATCTTTCAGGACGAGAACCGTCCGCCGCCGGCGAGAAGGCTGTGCACCATCAACCTGTACGGTATCCTCGGCGGCTAAAGGCCACAATCCCCATGATGCAACTTGCCAACACTCATCTCGCGCACGGGATGAAATTCGACTACCCCGCCGGCTGGCTCGTCACCGAGGAACACTCCGGTGAAGACCTCACGCTGACGGCGGCCGATGAGGGCGTCGCCCTCTGGTCCGTCACGCAGATGCCCGGCCGGCCCGATCCCAAAAAAGTGCTCAAAATGGCGCTCCGCGCCTTTCAGGACGAGTACGACGAAGTCGATGTCGAGGAGGTCGCCGATGTTTTCTCCGGACATCCCGCCGAAGGCATCGACATCGATTTCGAATGTCTCGAACTGCTGAACGTCGCCTGCCTGCGTTCGTTCGTCACGGACGATTGCACGTTTCTCATCATGTACCAGACAACCGGCGATGAACTCGACGAACTGGAAAGCGTTTTCGAAGCGATGAATCGCTCGTTCCGCTGCGATTCCTAGCCCATCCTGGCGAGCGACGGCGGAACTCGACGAGCCCTGCCCCCCGCATCTTCATCCTCCTTCGCCATGCCGCTCAGCACGCTGTCGATTCTCACCGCCAAACGGGACGGCCGGGAGTTGACGGCCGAAGAGATCCAGTGGCTGATTGATGAGCATGTCGCCGGGAACGTCACCGACTACCAGATGGCCGCCTTTACGATGGCGGTGTTCATCAACGGCATGACGCCCGCCGAGATTGCGGCTCTCACGAACGCCAAACTGCGTTCCGGTCGCATCCTCGAATGGCCGGCCGGCCCGCCGGTGGTCGACAAGCATTCCACCGGCGGCATTGGCGACAAGGTTTCTCTGCTGCTCGCCCCCATGCTGGCCGTCTGCGGACTGCGCGTGCCGATGATCTCCGGTCGCGGCCTGGGACCCACCGGGGGCACGCTCGACAAGCTCGAAGCCATTCCCGGCTATCGCACCGACCTGAGCATCGAGGAAATCCAGAGGGTCGTCGAGCAGGTGGGCTGTTGCATCACCGGGGCGAGCGCTGAAATCGCGCCGGCCGACAAAAAGCTCTACGCCCTGCGCGATGTCACTGCGACTGTCCCCTCGGTCGCCCTCATCACCGCCAGCATCATGAGCAAGAAGCTTTCCGAAGGGCTCGAAGCACTGGTGCTCGATGTGAAAGTCGGCTCGGGCGCCTTCATGAAAACGCTCGAAACCGCCCGCGAGCTGGCCGACTCGCTGATCCGGACCGGCGAGCGACTGAACGTCAAAACCCGGGCCGTGCTGACCGACATGAATCAGCCGCTGGGCCGGCTCATCGGAAATGCCGTCGAGGTCGACGAAACAGTCTCCGCGCTGGAAGGTCATGGACCGGCCGACCTCATGGAGTGCACTCTGGCGCTGGGCGAAGAACTGCTGGTGGCCGCCGGACGCGCCTCCGACTTCTCCGAAGCGCGGAAATCGCTCGAGGCGACAATTACCACCGGCCAGACGCTGGCGCGGTTCGAACAGATGGTGCGTGCGCAAGGGGGCGATCTCGCTGCACCCCGGCCGCGCGGACCGGCGGAGCCGCTGCTGTCAGACGCTGCCGGTTATGTGGCCGCGATCGACGCCGAAGCCCTGGGGTGGGCCGTGATTGAACTGGGCGGCGGACGCATGGTGCTGACAGACCGCCTGAACTTCGGCGTGGGCCTCGAAATGCTGGTGCGGGTTGGCGATCGCATCGACTCCGGCCAGCCGTGGATCACCGTTTTCGAATCGGAAGACGACACGCGCACCCGTAAAGCGAGGGCGATTCTGAAAGACGCGCTGACGGTTTCCGAAACGCCCGTCCCGCCGCTCCCCGTCATTCTCGAACGCCGCGACGCAACCTCCGCCGACCCCATTTAACTGCACCCATTTAACCGACTCCATTTCGCCGTCTCGCGCGCCGCGGCGCTGCCCACGCGATGGGGCGCGGCCTAATTGTCCTGCAGCAGTCCGTCGAGCAGCTCATAGCGCCGGGGAAACTTTTCCGCCAGTTCCCCGCTGTGGGTGACGCACAGCAGCATCGCCTTCTGTTCCGCGGCCAGGCTGAGCAGCAAACTGCCCACAACGGTCGCCGTCCGCCGGTCGAGGTTGCCGGTCGGTTCATCGGCGAGCAGCAGCGGAGGATTGTTGATGAGCGCCCGGCAGACCGCCGCGCGTTGCCGTTCCCCGCCGGATAGCCGCGCAGGCGCATGATGCATCCGCTCGCGGAGCCCGACGCGTTCCAGCAGCTCCTCGGCGCGCTTCACCGCGGCCGCCTGCTGGCCGCCGGCGGCCAGCGTCGGAATGAGCACATTCTCCAGCACCGTGCACTGGGGCAGCAGGTGGTGATCCTGAAAGACGAATCCCACGCGCTCGTTGCGATACCGGGCCTGGGCCAGAGGCGACAGGTGAAAGGGATCGACGCTTCCAAGCCGGACATGACCGGCGGTCGGCGATTCCAGCAATCCGAGAATGTACAGCAGCGTGCTTTTTCCCGCCCCCGAAGGCCCGGTGATGACCACCGCCTCCCCCGGAGACAGGGACAGGTTGACCCCCGCGAGGATGTGCAGCGGGCCCGCCTCTCCCTGATACACCTTCGTGAGCTGGCTCACCTCGAGACGTTCCTCGGGCGGAGCGGACGTGGAAGAGGAGTGCTCGGGCACGTGCGGATCAGCCTCGAAGTTGAAAGTGAGCGGACATCAGTCCATTTCACAATTGCGAGTCGGTGACGGGATCACAAGCACGGACAGCGGGCCGGACGCCAAAAATCGCGGGAACACCCGAACGCGCGGGAGCAGGCCCACGGGCGACGGGGGCCGCCCTTGTGCCGAAGTCCGGGGCTGTCCGGTCGCCGATGGACGCCCCGGCAGTTGACGGCTATCACACGCCGATGCCCCGGCTCGTTCCGTCTCATTCCGCTTTTTCGTCCGTCGGGCTGCTGCTGTTCGCGATGGTGATTCTCCAGTCCGGCGCCGCCTCCGCGAAGAGCCTGTTTCCGATGGTGGGACCGGAGGGGGCGACCACGCTCCGGCTCCTCTGGGCCTCGTTGCTGCTGGGGGTGGCGTGGCGGCCGTGGCGGCATCGACTCACCCGCCGCGACCGAGGCGCCATTCTCGTCTACGGGCTGGCTCTCGGCGGCATGAATCTCACGATGTACAAGGCTTTCGAGCGCATCCCGCTGGGAATTGCAGTCGGGCTCGAGTTCGTCGGGCCGCTCACGGTTGCGGTCGTCGGCTCGCGCCGCTGGCTCGATGCGGCCTGGGTGGCGCTGGCGGCCGCGGGCGTTGTGCTGCTGCTGCCCATCACCTCGATCAGCCAGCCGCTCGATCCTGTCGGAATTCTCTACGCGCTCGCCGGCGCCGCCTGCTGGGGGGCCTACATCATTTACGGAAAGCGGGTTGCCGGCCGGGTGCACGGCGGCGTGGTGACGGCTCTTGGCATGACCCTCGGCATGCTCGTCGCGCTGCCGTTCGGCATTGCCCGGGCGGGCGCCGACCTGCTGCGCTGGGACGCGATCCGGCTTGCGGCCGTCGTGGCGGTGCTGTCGAGCGTCATCCCCTATTCGATGGAGATCGTCGCCCTGAAACGTTTGTCTGCAAGGACTTTCGGCGTCCTGATGGCCCTGGAGCCGGTGGTGGCCTGCATCATCGGGGCGATCATTCTGCGGGAATCGCTGGCGGCGATTCAGGTGCTGGCAATGGGGCTGATTATCGCGGCGTCGATCGGCTCGACCACCAGCTCGGCGACGTCCGACCACACGCCCGTTCCGGCCGCAAGTGACGACCCGGAGCCGACTTTGCCCCTGTGAACCGTCCCGGAATGGCGGCGGCCGTGAACGAACCTGCCGCAGCGGGGAAGAATCGGCTTCACGCTGCTTGACGGTTCGCGGGCAGGCCGCTACTGTGCTCCGTTCCCAATTTGTCTTGAGCCAACGGATATCCGCGTCGAAGATGCCGACGATCAATCAACTCATCCGCAAGCCGCGGAAAAAGCAGGCCACCAAGAGCAAGACGCCTCTTCTGGAAGGTTGTCCGGCCAAGCGGGGCGTGTGCCTCCAGGTCCGCACGATGACTCCCAAAAAGCCGAACTCGGCTCTCCGGAAGATCGCTCGTGTTCGGTTGTCGAACGGAAAAGAACTGACGGCGTATGTTCCCGGTGAAGGCCACAACCTTCAGGAACACTCGATCGTTCTGGTCCGCGGCGGTCGTGTTCGCGACCTTCCGGGCGTTCGGTACAAGATCGTCCGCGGCGTGCTCGATACGCTCGGCGTTCAGAACCGGAAGCAGGCCCGTAGCCGTTACGGCGCCAAACGCCCCAAGTAATTTCAGTTGCTCGGGATGGCAGGTGGGGCTCTGAGTCCTGAGTCCTGAATCCTCAATCCTGAATCCTCGCCCCCAATCGCGATTGGCGGCCTGAGTTTCCCTCACGATCTCGAAGTTCGACAGAGTCCCATGTCCAAGAGTTTCACCGCCAGCGCCAGCCAGCTGAAGCCGGATGCCCGGTACGGTTCGCTCCTTGCCTCCAAGTTCATCAACTGCATGATGCGCGACGGCAAGAAGGGAGTCGCGATGCTGCGTTTTTACGCCGCTCTCGACCTCCTCAAGGAAAAGAACCCGGAAGAGTCTCCGATCGACGTCTTCCAGCGGGCTGTGGACAATGTGAAGCCCAGCATTGAAGTTCGCTCGAAGCGGGTCGGCGGCGCCACCTACCAGGTGCCCACGCCGGTCAACTCCAAGCGGCAGCAGACGCTGGCCATCCGCTGGATTCTGGCCGCGGCCCGTGGTCGCAAGGGGCGGGGCATCGCTCACTCGCTGGCCGACGAATTCAACAATGCCGCCAAGCGCGAAGGCGTCGCCATGACCTACCGCGACAACGTCCACAAAATGGCCGATGCCAACAAGGCCTTTGCCCACTTCGCATGGTAATTTGCTGAGCGTCTGAAATACTCGAAGCCCGGGGGGTCGCGACCCCCGGGCTTTTTTCGCGTGCAGCACTGACTGTCGATCGCCCCCCATGCCGACCCCCATCGAACTCGTCCGCAACATCGGCATCGTCGCCCACATCGATGCGGGCAAGACGACCACCACGGAACGCATCCTCTACTACACCGGGGCCTCCCACAAAATGGGTGATGTCGACGACGGCAACACCACCACCGACTTCGACCCCGAAGAAGCCGCCCGCGGCATCACCATCTATTCCGCCGCCGTCAGCTGCCGGTGGAAGGATTACACGATCAACCTCATCGACACCCCCGGCCACGTCGACTTCACCGCCGAGGTCGAACGCAGCCTCCGCGTGCTCGATGGAGCTGTCGTGGTGTTCAGCGCCGTGGAGGGAGTCGAGGCCCAGAGCGAAACCGTCTGGCGGCAGGCCGACAAATACAAAGTGCCGCGGATGTGCTTCATCAACAAGCTCGACCGCATCGGGGCCGACTTCGAACGCACCCTCGGCCAGATCGAAAGCCGCCTCCACGGCCAGCCCGCCATTCTGTACTACCCCATCGGCCTCAGCAACGCCTTCGAAGGCATCATCGATCTGTTTGAACGCAAGGCCCTCTACTTCGACGAAGCCTCCCTGGGGCGGAACATCACGGTCAAGGATGTTCCGGAGGACTATGTCGACATTGTCGAAGAGTGGCGCACCAGGCTGATCGAAGCCGTGGCGGAAAACGACGAGGCCCTGATGGAGGCCTATCTGGCCGAAGAGCCCATCACCGCCGAGGTGTTCCACGCCGCACTGCGGAAGGCGACGATCGACCGCAAGCTGCAGCCGATTTTCTGCGGCACATCGCTGCATTATGTCGGCGTTCAGCCGGTTCTGGATGGCGTCGGCATGTACCTGCCCAGCCCGCTCGATCGTCCCGCGATTTCGGGAGAACACCCGAACCCCAAAAAAGGCGCCGACCCCCGGGAAGTCCGTCAACCCAGCGCCGCCGAGCCGTTCTGCGGACTGGTCTTCAAAATCGTCGCCGACAAACATGCCGACCTCTGCTTCGTCCGCGTCTATTCCGGCGTCCTGAAGTCGGGCTCGCGGCATCTCAACCCCCGCACCGGCAAGAAGGAATTCGTCAGCCAGCTGTGGCACATCCAGGCCGACCAGCGCGAGAAACTCGAAACCGACCAGGTCGAGGCGGGCGACATCGTCGGGGTGATCGGACCGAAGGACGTGGTGACCGGCGACACGCTCTGCGAGGCGAATCACCCGATCCTGCTCGAGCGGATCAGCTTCCCGGAAACCGTCATCTCGATGTCGGTGGAGCCGGAGACCAGCGCCGACCGGAAAAAACTGGAAGATGCTCTGACGCGTCTGGGCCGGCAGGATCCCACGTTCAAGGCCAAGATCAGCGAAGAGACGGGGCAGACGATCATCAGCGGCATGGGCGAACTGCACCTGGAAGTGCTGCGCAAACGCATGCTGCGCGACTACAACCTGAACGTCCGCGTGCACAAGCCGCGCGTTTCGTACCGGGAAACGGTCCGCAAGAAGGTCGTCGCCACCGGCGAATATACCCGCACCGTGCAGGGCGAGACGATTTTCGCCGGGGTCACGCTGCAGGTCGAACCGTACAGCGGCGACGAGCCGGTCGCCGTGAAGAGCGCGCTCAAGCCGGACGACCTGCCGCAGGAACTGGTGCGGCCGCTGATTCAGGCGGTTCACGACAGTGCACAGTCGGGCGGCATGGTGGGCTACCCGCTGATGCACGTGCTCTTCACGATCAAGTCGGTCGACTACAAGGAAACGCAGACCACGGAAGACGCCCTGCGCGCGGCCGCCGCCATGGCGGTGCAGAACGCCCTGCACGACGGCGAGATCGCGCTGCTCGAGCCAGTGATGAAGCTGGAAGTGGTGACGCCGCCGGAGTTCGTGGGCAACATTCAGGCCGACCTGAACATCCGCCACGCGCGGATCGTCGGCCAGGAACCCCGCGGGCATTTGACCGTGCTTGAAGCGGAAGCGCCGCTGGCGAACATGTTCGGCTACAGTACGCACGTCCGCAGCCTCAGCCAGGGCCGCGCCAGCTACAGCATGGAACCGCTGAAATACGACTTCGCGCCGGATGCGGTGCTGAAGGAAATGCTGGGGTAGGGCAGCGCGCCCTCTGCGCTGTTGTGAACGTTGTGGAGCACAGACTGCCATGTTGCCGCGCGTACATGTCATCACGATTGGCGTTGATGATCTCGAGCGCTCGCTGCAGTTCTACCGGGACGGTCTCGGCTTTCCGACCGACGGGATCGTGGGTCAGGAATTCCCGCACGGTGCAGTGGTCTTCATCGACCTCCAGCCGGGGCTTCGGCTGGCGCTCTGGCTCCGTGCCAGCCTTGCCCACGATGCGGGAATCGCTGATGGCCCGTCCAGTTCGGTCGAGTTCTCGCTTGGGCACAATGTGAACTCCGCGGCTGAAGTCGATCAGGTCATGCGGAGGGCTGTCGCGGCCGGGGCTCGGGTGGTCAAGAAGGCGTCACCGACGTTCTGGGGCGGATATTCGGGCTACTTTTCCGATCCGGACGGGCATCTTTGGGAAGTGGTCTGGAATCCTGGGGTGGTCGTCGATGACCCGCGGGATATCAGTCGCAAATCGATTCCCTGAAATTGCTTGGGATGCTTTCTTGGCCGCCATTCTAGAATGGACACTCCGATTGCGACCCTGTTCGAATGCGTATTGAGACTCAGTTGCAACACGAGGGCTGTGGGGCTATCGTGGGAATTCAGGCGGCAACTCAATCCGCCATCCTGCAGCACCAGGCACCCTCGCCTCCCACCGGATTCCCACCCCGATGACATCGTCGCCGCGCCCGCAACGCCCCCGGCCCGCCTTCACGCTCATCGAGCTCCTTGTCGTCATCGCCATTATCGCGATCCTCATCGCGCTCCTGCTTCCGGCTGTGCAGCAGGCCCGCGAGGCCGCCCGGCGGACCCAGTGCAAAAACAACCTCAAGCAACTGGGGCTGGCCTTGCACAATTACCTCGACACGAACCGCTGCTTTCCCCCCAACGGCGTCAGCAACGTCACCAACACGCAGACCTGGTCGGCCCAGGCCTTCCTGCTCCCCTTCCTTGAAGGGGGCAACCTCTACCAGAACATCAATTTCGATGTCGGCTACGGGCATCCCGACAATGTCAGCCCGATGAACGTCGCCGCCACGCGAATTCCCGTGCTGATCTGCCCGTCCGATCCCAACGATCGCATGCGGCTGACCGCTGGAGGACTCCCCGAGCACTATCCGCTCAGCTACGCCGTCGGCCGGGGGAACTATCTGACGCACCGCACCAACTTCTCCGCCGATGGCGGGGCCGCCTTCGCCTACAACAAGGGGACGCGCGACCGCGACTTCACCGACGGCATGAGCAACACCGTCGGCATGGCCGAAGTGAAATGCTTCACCCCCCGGTTTCACGACAACTGTTCTCTGCCCGCAACCGTCACCTTCCGACCCGAAACGCTCGGCGCCCTGCTGGGAACCAGCGGCTGGAGCACCGAGAACGGCCACACCGAGTGGGTGTCCGGCAACACGATCCACACCGGTTTCACCACCACGTTCACTCCGAACACGAAGGTGCTCCACACGGTCGGCGGCGTGACGTACGACATCGACGCCACCAGCAAGCGTGAAGCGGTTGGCAGCTCCGTCTGCGACGGCATCACCACCTATGCCGTTGTCACCGCACGCAGTTACCACACCGGCATCGTGAACTGCCTGCTGATGGACGGTTCAACGCGCTCCGTCAGCAGCAACATCGACCTCGCCACCTGGCAGAACCTCGGCCAGCGGGCGGACGGAAATGTGGTGGGAGAGTTCTGATCCGCTGTCGTCGCGGGCCGGTCGTGGCGCGTCCCGGCGCCGCGCGGAGGAATCCGCCGCCAGACGTGCAACGCCAGTTCGCCGCGACCTTCAGCCAGACATTCCTTCACCGGCGACGCCCGTCCGTTCAGGGCGTCAACAGATGTTCGCCATTGGCGAACTGCCGGTGGCAGGCGTTGCAGTTGGCAACCATTGCTTCGTAATGCGGACGGGCAGCCGCGAAGTCCCTGGCTTTTGCGGCCTTGTACAGAGCGCCGCCGCTGTCGCGAACCGCAACGCTGTGTTTCACCCAGTCCGCCGCGTCTTCGCCCGGCTGACGCGACAACAGCAGGTTCCCCGCTTCCGCCAGGATCAGCGAATCGGCTTTGATCGCTTTCCATGCCTGCCTGTCAGCCGGCGCCGCCGACATCGCAGGCTTCAACCGATTGAAGGTCGGCTGAAACATGTATTCCATGAACTCGTGCATGTCGGATTCAACAGGCGCTTCGGCCCCGGGCGTTGCGGGCCCGGCGGCCGCCTGCAGCCGCGTCGACGACGAAGCCGGCCACAAGCCAATGGCCAGGCCGAGGAGGGCGAAGAGAGTCGCGCTGTCGCGGAACGTCATTTGTGGAATTCCTGGGGAAACGGAAACCTGCTGGACGGGGAATCCGTCGCAGCCGTGCCCCGTCATCCCGATCTTACGCCGGACCAGCAAGCCAGTCACTCGTGAGCCAGCGGCCTGCCAGGTCGTCCGGGTACGAAGGGATCGGCTCAGTGGCGGAGGGGCATGAGCGGCCGGTTCCCGGCCTGTGCTTTCGGAATTTGCACGGCAGCGCTTTTGGGTGTCGCGCTGCTACAGTGCGCTCCATGCGACTGCTGATCACTGCGGGGCCGACCCGCGAATACCTCGATGATGTCCGTTACCTCTCGAACGCCAGCAGCGGCCGGATGGGGTACGCCGTGGCCGAAGCGGCTGTCGCCCGGGGCTGGCAGGTGGTGCTCGTCAGCGGGCCGGTCGAAATCGAGGCTCCTCCCGGGTGCGAGTTCCACGCCGTCACCACCACCGAAGAGATGCGCGAGGCCTGTCTGCGGCTGTTTCCCGGCTGCGACGGCGTGATTGCGACCGCAGCGGTCTGCGATTACAAGCCTCGCGAACGGGTGGTCGGCAAGCTGTCGAAAACAGGTGGGCCGATCACCATCGAAATGATCGAAACGGACGACGTTCTGGCGGAACTCGGACGTCTCAAGGAACACCGGTTTGTGATGGGGTTCGCGCTGGAGGCCCAGAACCCGCGCGAAAACGCCCTGCAGAAGCTGCGTCGCAAGCAGTGCGACTGGATCGTGCTGAACGGCCCGTCCGCGATCGGGGCGGAGACGAACAGCGTGGAACTGATCGCCGCCGATGGAGACACGGCCGCCCACTGGTCGGGGCCGAAGCCGGCGGTCGCAGAGAATCTCGTGGGATGGCTGGCGGACCGCCTGGCCTCGCGATCGGGCCGTTGAGCAGCGCGCATAAAAAGAGCAGCGCGCATAAAAAACTCGCGCTGCCATTACGCAGCGCGAGTTTCTGGACGCAGGCGGCCGGCTGGCTCTCAGCCTTCAGCGGCTGCTTCAGCCGGGGCCTCAGCGGCGGCTTCGCCTTCAGCGGCCGGGGCCTCTTCAGCCGGGACCGGCTTCGGGCGTTCCTTGGGGGCCTGCAGCGGCGCCGGGGCCTTGGCGGTCCCGAAGTTGCCGGTCTTCACCTTCTTGATCAGGACGGCGACCTTGTCGGACGGCTGGGCGCCGACACCGACCCAGTGGTCAATCCGGTCCATCTTCAGGACGACGCGTTTCGATTTGTCGGCGACCATCGGGTCGTACGTGCCGACCTCCTCAATGGCCTTGCCGTCGCGGGCATTCTGCTGGTGCATCACACAGATCCGGTAGAACGGACGGTGCGTGCGGCCGATACGCTTCATTCGAATACGAACTGCCACTGCTCAACTCCAAACTCGGTACGGTCTGTTCAGATTCGCTGCGGCCCGAGAGACGGGCCAAACCAAGCAGCGGGCTGAAACGCCGTCGACCTGAGAAACCTTCATTGTCGCATGCAAAGTGCATGCAAACGCCCACGCCGCATCCCGGACACAGGTTGGGCGCAGCGCGAATCGGAGATTCTGTCAGGATTGCCAGGCCCGTCAAGAGACATTGACCGCGTTGCACGTTTCCCAAGGAATTTTGCGTCCCGGGCGTACGTCCAGCCTATTTCTTGCGATTCTTCTTCTTCTGGGCCTTGGCTGCTTTCCGGGCGTCTTTCTTCTTGTCGCGGAACTGGTCGCGAAGCTCGGGCCCGCGTTTGCTGCGCTGCTTTTCCCGCTGGAATGCCGGTCCGGCCGGATTCATCAGCTCCGATTCCATCCCCCGCACGGCCTTGAAGCGATCCATCATGCTGAGGCCCGCCATGTTCTGCATCATGCCCGACATCGTTTTGAACTGCTTGAGCAGTTCGCTGACCTGGTGCGGGTCGGTGCCGCTGCCGGAAGCGATTCGGGCCTTCCGCGAACGGTCGATCTTGTCCGGATTCTGCCGTTCATCGAGCGTCATCGACTGAATCATCGCCCGCAGCCGCTTCACATCTTTGTCCGGGTCCATATCGCCGGCCGCGTCCAGGGCCTGCGAAAGCTGCCCCATGCCGGGAATCATCTTCATCAGGGTCTTCATCGGACCCATCTTCGTGATCTGCTCCATCGACTTCAGGAAGTCATCCAGAGTGAACTTGCCGGCCAGCATTTTCTCCTGCTGGCGGGCCATTTCCTCCTGATCCAGAACCTTTTGCGCCGTTTCGAGCAGGGTCGCGACATCCCCCTGCCCGAGGATGCGCTGGGCGATCCGGTCGGCGTGGAACGGCTCCAGCTTGTCGAGCTGTTCGCCCACGCCGACGAATTTGATCGGGACGCCGGTCACCTCCTTGACCGACAGCACCGCCCCGCCCCGGGTGTCGCCGTCCAGCTTGGTGAAAATGACGCCATCCAGCTCCAGGGCCTCGTTGAACGCCCCGGCCGATTTTACGGCGTCCTGGCCCGTCATCGCGTCGCAGACCAGCAGGCACTGGTGCGGCATCAGTTTGTTGTCGATTTCCTGCAGCTCTTTCATGAGCGCATCGTCGACGTGCAACCGGCCCGCGGTGTCCAGAATGAGCAGATTGCAGCCCTGCTGGCCCGCCGCTTTCCGGGCGTTCACGCAAACCTGCACCGGATTCGATTTCCCGGGGTCCTCCGAGTAAACCGGCACGCCGATCTGCTCGCCGATCACCTTGAGCTGCTCGATCGCGGCGGGACGCTGGAGGTCGGCCGCCACCAGCATCGGCTTGGCCCCTTCCTCCTTCAGCATCCTCGCCAGCTTGCCGCAGGTCGTCGTTTTCCCCGAGCCCTGCAGGCCGCACATCATCAGGACCGTCATCTCGCCGCGGCGGATTTCGATCGAGTGATCGACGGGCCCCATCAGGTTGACGAGTTCCTGAAACACGATGCCGACGATCTGCTGCTCAGGACGCAGCGATTTCAGCACCTTCTCGCCGACCGCTTCCTCGACCACGCGGTCGCAGAAGTTTTTCGCCACGTCGTAGGCGACGTCGGCCTCGAGCAGGGCGTTGCGCACCTTGCCCATGCCCTCGCGGATGTTCGATTCGGTGAGCTGGCCGCGGAAGCTGCCAAGAACGTCGGTCAGGGCGTTCGTAATGCCATCGAACATGGGAGGAAACCGGTGCTTTCAGACGCAGGGAGTCGCGATTCCGCTTGAGAAAATGCAGAACCCGCGAGTTTAGAAGGGGGTGCAGCGCGACGCAATGACGGCCCAGACCGCCGCCGCCGGCGCGCCGGGTTCCCGGCGCAATGAACGCGCGGCGGCAGTTCGGAGCGGGGCGGGTGCGGTCTCCGGCTGCCGGGCGAAATGCCTCCCAGCGGCGCCCGGATCGATCGTGCCGGTTTTTCCAGCGGCGAAGTCGAGGGAAACCCGGAGTTTGAGGGGGAATCGGAACATTTTGTCGCCTCTGGGAAACAGCCGGGTACCGGGCCGGCTTTCGTGGCCTAGGTTTCGGAAAGGAGTGCTGCCGGGCGATTTCGTCCCGCCAGCGAAACCCCTCGACGATGCGGGCAACTTCATGCAGCTTTTGAACCGACTGTCGATCAGCCGCAAGCTCACGCTCTTTGGAGCGGTGACGAGCGTGCTGGCGCTGTCGCTGATGGCCATTTCCCTGGCCCTCTACGACATTCGCAACATCCAGAGGTCGATTGAAGGGTTCTACGGCGGGCTGGCGGAAATTGTGGGAGACGGCTGTGCACTTCCCCTGGCGGAACGCGACGTCCCGCAGGCGCTGGAAGCCCTGAAGACTCTCACCAAGGATCCGTCGGTCATCTGTGCAGAGCTGCGCGATGCCGAGGATCGTCTGTTTGTCGAGTATGCCGCGAATGCCGATGGCGAGCTGAACGGGCACTCGAGCCCGCTGCTGTTTCATCCCGAACGTCTGGTGGTTTCCAGATCGATCTTCGATGGACACCGCAGGATCGGCGAGATCCGGATGTCGGTGACTGCCGACCGGCTGTGGGCCGAGGCTCAGGAGCACATGCTGCTGATTCTCGGTGTGACGCTGGCGGGCATTCTGATCGCCGCATTGCTGGCCGGCTGGCTGCAACGGCAGATTTCCGCGCCCGTGCTGCATCTCGTGCAGACCGCCCGGGCGATTTCCGAAACAGGCGACTATTCCCGACGGGCCCATCGGCATACGTTCGATGAATTCGGTCAGCTGTGCGACGAATTCAACAACATGCTCATTCAGATCGAGAGCCGCGATGCGGAACTCGCGCTGCATCGGCGCCACCTGGAAGACCTTGTCCGCCTGCGAACCGAAGCGCTCGAACAGAAAACCCGGGAAGCGCTGGCCGCCTCGGTGGCCAAGTCGCAGTTCCTGGCCAACATGAGCCACGAAATCCGCACGCCGATGAACGGCATTCTCGGGTTTGCCGACCTCCTTCGCCGCGGCGTCGACGGCGGCGATCCGCATCTCCGGCAGGATTATCTCAACATCATTTCGACCAGCGGCAAACACCTGCTGACCGTCATCAACGACGTCCTGGACCTGTCCAAGATCGAGGCCGGGCGGCTCGAAGTGGAATGCATCCCATGTGCGCCGCATCAGGTCATCTCCGAAGCGGTGTCGGTGCTGAAAATCAGGGCGGCCGAAAAGGGGCTCGACCTTTCCTACCAGTGGGATGGCCCCGCGGCGCCGACGATCGAAACCGATCCCTCGCGGCTCCGGCAGCTGCTGATCAATCTGGTCGGCAATGCCGTGAAATTCACCGAGAAGGGGAGCGTCCGCGTGACCGGTCGCCTGGCGAAAGTCGACGGCTCGTACAAGGTGCAGATTGACGTTCGCGATACGGGGGTCGGCATTCCGGCCGACAAGCTCGACGAAATCTTCAACCCGTTTGCGCAGGCCGACGCCTCCGTGACGCGGCGATTCGGCGGGACCGGGCTCGGGCTGGCGATCAGCCGGCATATTGCCGAGGCGCTGGGCGGCTCGATTCAGGTCGACAGCCTCGTGGGGCTGGGAAGCACATTTACTGTGACGATCAATCCAGGCGAAATCCTTGAAGAACACCTGCTGCCCGAGCCGCCAGACTTTGAACTGGAAGCCCTGGGGCCGGAAGCCGGGCCGGTGACGCTGGCGCCGGGACGGGTGCTGGTCGTGGAGGACGGCGATACGAACCGCAAGCTGATCCGCATCATTCTGCAAAGGCAGGGGCTGGACATCACTGAGGCGACCAACGGCGTCGACGGCGTGCGACTGGCGCTCTCGGGCGACTTCGACGTCGTGCTGATGGACATGCAGATGCCGCTGCTCGACGGATACTCCGCCGCCACGCAGATTCGGGATGCAGGCAGCCGGGTGCCCATTATCGCGCTCACCGCCCACGCGATGAGCGGCGATGAAGAGAAGTGCCTGGCGGCCGGATGCAGCGGGTATCTCACGAAGCCGATCGACGAAACGCGGCTGCTGCGGAAGCTCGCCGAGTTTCTCAAGCATTCCGTCGATGTGGCCGCCGGTTGTTCGTCGACTCACGCCGATGCCAGCGGCGAGGGCCCGACGTGGATTCACTCGACGCTGCCGGTCGACGATGGCGTGTTCCGCCAGATCGTCTGCGAGTTCGTGACCAAGCTGGAATCGCGACTCCCCGAAATGCGCGGCCTGGCGGAAGTCGGCGACTGGTCCGAACTGGCCGCAGCTGCACACTGGCTGAAAGGTTCAGGCGGCACGGCGGGCTTCCATGACCTGACGAACCCCAGCATGCGGCTGGAATCGGCCGCGAAGGCCGGCGACGAGGAGGCGGTGCTGGCCGCGCTGCTGGAGATCAGAGACCTGACAGCCCGCCTGCGGTCGCCAGAGCTGTTTGGCGAAACGGCCGCGTTCAGTCCCGCCGGCGCGGGAAAATGACCGAGGCGGGAATCGAACCCGCACGAGGGGTGAACCTCCCGGGATTTTAAGTCCCGTGCGTCTGCCTGTTTCGCCACTCGGTCGCGTGATGCTCTTCTACTGGAAACGACGCTGCCTGGCACGGCTGCGGCGTCGGGGGCCGCCCATGCTTTTCCCCCGCGCCGCACAGAATGTGCGCTCACGAACTGGCGCTGCGGTACTGCGACAGCGCCTTGTGGAACACCAAACGGGCGATCAACAACAGCAGCAGCGTTCCCAGCGGGGCGATGACGGCGACCCGGTAATCGGGGTCGAGGGCCTTCTGCAGAATGACCCGGGCCGGAACCGTCACCACCAGCAGCAGCGGCACGATGAACGACAGCCCGAACCACAGCGATTCGCCAATCCACCCCTGGCCGCGGTAGATGCTCTGCGGGTAGCGACCGAACGATGTCACATAAAACCAGAAATCGTAGAGGCTCTGGTTGCGCCCCAGCCAGACGCTCGTGCTCGCGAGGATGAGCATCAGCGCGTAATAAAACGCGACGCCAAACGCGACGAGCGACAGATAGACGGCGACCCGGCCAGGAGTGATCTCCGCCCCGGCCTGGTACAGCGAGCGGATCAGCAGGGCGAGCGCCAACAGCACCTCAATGATCTGCGACCAGCTGAAGTACTGCGTGGAAATGAGGAACTGGGCGTCGATGGGCTTGAGCAGGGCGAAGTCGAGATCGCCCGTGCGGATCAGTTCGCCGAAGTTCGCGCAGTTGGGCATAAACAACCCTTCCACGATGGCGTTGATCAGCATGCCGGTCGCCATGAAGGCGAAGTATTCGTGCTTCGACCAGTCGCGGATGAACTCGGCTTTGCTGTAGATGACGTCGAACAGCACAATCTGCGCGGCGAACCAGAAGAGAATCGTCAGCACTTCAGCGATGAAGTTGCCGCGAAACGTCATTTCGCGCACGAGGGCGTTGCGGACGAACGTCAGCCAGACGCGGACATAGTTGGGTCGGAAGGACGACATGCCCGCAATCGTAGGCGATGCCGACCGGGGCGGCATCCAAGCCCCCGGGGACGATCGCCGCTATGCCGTCGTGGACGGTTTTCGGGCCGCGAGCCGTGCCGCCGCGCTGCGCAGAATGAGGTTGAGGAAGGCCAAAGCGCCGGAGGCCCCGAGAAAACCGATTGCGACCAGCTCGACACGTTCTTCCTGAACGCTCGGCCGCCACGCATCGACCACCGCTCGTCGCTGGTCGTCCGTCAGCGACACCTTCCAGTGCACCCGATACATCGGTTCCTCGAACGATCCCACAGCGAGCGCTGTTTTCTCGATGCAGCGCTCGGCCACGAACCCCTGCGATTGCAGCAGCCCGCGAGGGGGCGACCAGCGATTCGCCTGGGGCACGCGCAGCCGCAGGTCGGCGGCGACGAAGTCGCGCGTGCGATTCCAGAGTTCGTCTTCCGCCTGCTCAATGGTGGCGTAACGCTCGCTGCTGAAGGCCGCCTGGCTGGAGCCGGGCGAAGCGGCCGCCAATTCGGCGACCCAGGCAGGCAGCGCTTTCACCGGCCGTCCCTGCGACGAAGATCCCTGAAACAGGGTGATCGGAGCCACCGTCTCGACGGCCGGGCCTGCGTCTTGCGGACCGGGCTCGGCGAGCGAGGCGACCGGGGGCGCCGGCGGGTGATCGGGGTGCGGCGCGTTGTGGCCCGGCGAGTGGGCGGGCTGCGTTTCGCGGCCCGGCTTTCTGCGGGGGGACGGCCTCGGCGGCGTCGGAATGGCTGGCGGCGAGGCGTGGAAATCGATCGCTGATGCGGCGGCGACGTGATGGGCCGGGGTCGCTTCCTGGCGAAGATGCCGCCCCCGCGACCAGCCGGCCAGGGCCAGCCCCAGCCCGATGACGACGAGCAGGCTGATCCGGCTGGAGTTTCCCAGTCGTGCGAGCGCCGCGATCACGCCGATCGCGGCTGCCATGATGAACCAGCTACCAATCACAGACTTGATTCCATCCTGATCGACATCTTTGACTCAACAGTCTCAACAACCTCGCTGTAGTGCCGCCTGAACATCGGCGAGACCATCAATAGCGCTCGTGTGCAGGCGGCCGGTCGGCTTGGGGCTGATGGTCGTTGCGATTTTGCCTGCGGAGGCCTGACGCCCGCGCCGGAAGTCGCACTACTCCCGCGCAAGTGAGGCCGGAGCCGGCCTCCACACGGACGCCAGTTGTACGGTTGCTGAAACCACGGCCGCCCACGTGAGCAGGGCCGGCGAGGAAACGCCGAACAGCGCGCCGGCGAACCAGGCGGCGAACACGGTCGCCAGCAGTGATCGGAGCCGGAAGCGTGCTGGACGCGACTCGTCGGTTTGCCGCGACCAGTTTCGCAAGGCAAAAAACGTGGCAATGACCAGCGCGCTGGAAATCACCAGCGGGTCGGCCAGGCCGAAGGTATGTTGCAGCTCGGCGACGATCGCTCCCCCCGGCGGGTTGCGATTCCCGGTCCCGTTCAGGATGTCGGAAAACGGCGCGGCGGCCGCGCCATCGACGGCGAGGAACCGTCCGAGGGCGCTCCCCAGCCCTCCGACCAGCAGGCCGGCGACTCCCAGACTAACCCGACGGGCGATGCCGGACGGGGACCGGCCTTCCCAGAATTTGCACACAGCGGTGATGGCCCAGCAGGCCAGCACCGCAGACCCGACAAACGCGCCGAACGACGCCCAGGCCTCGGGGCGGTTGTCGCGGAAAATGGTGAACAGCGGCCGGGAGGAGAGCCGCGTGGTGACGAAGGTGGCGGCGAGGGTGGTGAGGACGGCGACGATTGCCGCCAGCGGCGCTGCGCCGGTCCAGTGAGTCCAGCGGGTGAGGGCAGGGGCGGCTGACCGACTGAGCGACGCGGGAAACACGGCGTTGGCGACGGTGGTCCCCGCGAACGCTGCCGCGCCTCCGACCTGTCTGCCGGCCGCAGCCACATGCCGCCCGGCGCCCAGCGTACAGGCGCCAGCGCCGCCGACCGCCGATCGCAGCGTGTTCACCACGCTGCCTCCCAGGCCGGTCACCTTGCGGTACGCCCAGGTGCCGCCGTAGTACATGGCGAACATGAACGAGATCGGAATCATGATGGGGGCGATGCCCATCATTCCGAAGAAGATCATCAGACAAAACCAGGTGAACGCCGACTGTCCGAGATCACTGCCGTCATCCTGCGGCCAGGGCTTCATCCCGCAGAAGCCCTTCCTGCAGCTGGCTTTCATCGCCCGCTTGAACGTGCGCGGCCCGCAGCCGGAATCGGCCGGGTCGAGATTCGCAGCGCGCTGCGGGGCCGCACCGGGCGACTGGTAATCGCGTCCCACGACCGCCGCATCGACAGCGCGGGCGAATTCTCGCGGGCTGTCGAAACGCAGGGCCGGGTCTTTCTCCAGCGCCCGGCCGACAACCGTGCGCAGCCGCGGGGGCAGGTGGCTCACGTCCGGCTTCTCGGTGAGATGCTTCATCAGAATCTCGCCGGTCGAGTCGCCGTCGAAGGGAACCTTGCCGGTCAGCATTTCGTAGAGGATGACGCCCAGCGCATAAACATCGACTTCCTTGCCGTACCGCCCTTTCGCCACTTCGGGCGCCATGTAGTACACGGTGCCGACAGACTGCGTCTGCGCGCTGCGGCGGCTGTGGGTAATGAACTTGGAAAGGCCGACATCGCCGACCTTCACGCAGCCGGCGTCGGAGAAGATGTTGGCCGGCTTGAGGTCGCGATGGACGAGGCCGTTGTCGTGGAGACAGGAAACTCCGTCGGCAATGCCGGGCAGCCAGCGCCGGATTTCCTCCATCGGCATGCCGGACGGAAAACGGCGGATGGCCTGGTCGAGCGTTTCGCCCGCCACATACTCCATGACGATCCAGTGGTCGCCGTCGCCGTCCTGCCGGATGTCGAAAATGGTGACGAGATTCGGATGGCTGAGGTTGAGGCACTGCTGCACGCCGCGCAGCTCGACCTCGGTGTTGTGCTGCAGCAGCTTGAGGGCGACTTCGCGGCCGGCGTCGGTCAGGGCGTAATAGACTTCGCCAAACCCGCCGCGATAGATGGCGCGCTTGATCGTGTAGCCTTCCAGAGGCTTCGATTCGGGTGCGAAGGTGAACTTCATGTCAAAGGGGCCCTTCTGATTGGGTCGCTCCGGAGGATTCGGCGCCGGGGGCCTGAAAATTGACAAACTGGTAGAGGTCCTGCAGACGCAAATCGACATCAACAACTGGAATCCGAATCGTCGCGTCAAGCGTTTCGGCGAACGTCGTCTCCCAGCGGTTGAAGTCTTTTCGCTCGTAGACTTCAACGAACGGCTGATGTTGGGAGATCAGCACAAAAACCTTCAATGACGGGATTGTTCGATACTTCTGAAATTTGTCTCCGCGGTCGAATGCCGCCGTGGACGGCGAAAGCACCTCAACGATCAACAATGGATTGAGGAGCGTATCGTCCAGGTCGTCTTCGGTGTCTGTGCTTCCGCAAACGACTGACAGGTCCGGATAAAAGTAGCCGCCTCGCGAGACTCCAATTCTCATGTCGGAGTTATAGACCTGGCGCCCCCGCGGGGTGAGAACATTGCCGAACAGTCGAATTGCATTCGCGGTAATGACGCTGTGACTTCTCGATCCCCCCGCCATCGCAACGACGTGACCTTCAAGGTACTCATGTTTTGTTTCGCTCTGTCGGTCCAGCGCCAGATACTCGTCAGGCGACATCCGTCGAATCGCTGCTGAATGCATAAATCGCAGGACTTTGAAAGAGTTGAACTCCGGGGGATGAACACCCCCGATTCTATCCAATTCGGCGCCTCATCCGCAGGACATTTCCACGCGCAGCCGCAGGTCCTCCGTCGTCAGGACATCGCCATCGACCAGCCGCACTTCCTGCTCGACCGGCTCTCCATTCCTCGTCAGTCCCGGAGCCCCCTTGCTCCAGAACCTGCCATCCCGCCGAAACAGGATCAGCGGCGACGACCAGTGCGGACTTCGAATGTGCGAGTCGGCTCCCGGGCCGAGGACGCAGACCTGGTCGACCAGAACGACCCCATCGACCCGCGGCTCGGTGCGATGGGATGAAACAACCTCGAGCACGGCCGTGTGGCTGAGCGGATTCGGCGTCCGCAACCGCAACCGGACTCCCCCCCCGATGTCGAACGCGTCCCCCGATCGCAGCAGTCGTCCGCAAGAGACGGCGTCGCTGCCCCCAGGGACCAGCAGGTAGCCTTCCGCCTGCCGGAGAATCTGCGCCTGCCGCCGGGAAATCGCGGCCATGATGGCCACGTCCGGTCGGTCGGCGCCGCTCGCCGGGCTGCCGATGGCGACGGCATCGTCCGCTAGCAGCAGGTAACAGCCGGCGCCGTCGATCCACAGCCGGCATCCGTTCGCCGTTTTCGCTGTGGAGGCCGCTGGCTGCATTGGTGTTCGCCCCTGCTGACGCCTGATGGAACCTGCCCGCGCCTCCGGCGCGGGCACACCTGCACCGCATCGCTCCGAATCGAACTTCGATCCGGAGCGTCATCGATCGGAGATTACTTCTCGGACTCGTGGCTCGCGACGGTGGCCGCCGCGGGCGTCCGGTCCTTGCCGAAGTATTTCTCGACTTGCTCGGCGATGTCCTTTGGAGCGTCCGACCTGGTTTCCACAGGAATCAGCCCGGTGAAGTTCCCTTCGGCATCGAGGACACGCTCGCGGACATCGAGTTCCTTGTTGATCTCCGCCACCAGCGACTTCGCCCGATTCAGGGCCGAGTCGTCGAGCTTGAGGTCGCTGATGGTTTCGGCGGCCCGCACGCTTTGCAGCCGGGCCTGGAGCCGTTCAATCTCAACCTCCAGGTCCTTGCGGGCCGACAGCATGCCCTCCAGCTTCTGCCGATGGGCGGCCAGCGCCTTTTCCTTGGCGGCCAGCACGTCGCGCTCGCGGTTGAGCGTGTCTTCCGCAATCTTGAACCGGTTGAACCGATCGGAGAGGTCCTTCTGCACTTCCTTGACCGAATAACTGCGGCCGGAATAGGTCAGCCGGGTTGAACCCGACTTCAGATCGCCCGACAGCGACAGAATGGCGTCCTGCTGGCCTTCCATGTCGGTCGAGCGGCGGGCGATCGACTTCTGCAGATCTTCGACGGTCACTTCCTCGCGGGCAATCGCGTGCAGCGACCGGTGAATCTCCGGAGTGAGCTGCTTGACCATCTCCTTCGCCCGCTCGATTTCGAACTCGACCGGCACTTCGCGCTTGATCGACTCCCGAACCGCGTGCGCCCCCGTGCGCACATAACTGCACATGTCGCGGCCGAAGACAAACGCTCCGACGCCGGCCACCGCCGCCGTTCCGATCAACACCCGTTTGACGCCAAACATCGCCTGCTCTCCCTGAAAAGTGGGTCGTCACGCGACCCGGTTGCGGTGTCGGCGGTCGTCAAACCGGCCAGTGCCGACAACTCTCTGGGAGGGTGTTCGCTGGGCAGATGCGAATCTTGAACGAAAACAGGCGGTTTTTTGGCCGTGCGCTACAAGTCCTTTTCGGAACAGCGTTTACGGACGTGCGGGCGGCCGCGGCGACCCGCCAGCAGGTCTCCTCGACGGGTGCCGGGAGTCCGTGGGCGCGGGGAACCTGCGATCGGGAGTTGTGGGCCAGTCAGGAGACCGGCACGCAACTGCGGTCTGCCCGGGGGAGCAGTTCGGGAGGCTGGCACACAACCCGGGCACGCTGCCAGGCCCGCCCTCACTGCGTTCCGGTCGGAACGGCCTTCGTGGTCGGAATCAGCTTCGACTTCAACAGACCCTTGACGTTCGCCAGCGTCTGTTCGGCAGCTGAAACGTGAATGGCCTGCATCGATTGCGGATCGACGCCCGTTTCCCGCCAGGTTTCCAGACGCGCGTTCGTCCGCTCGACCAACTCATCCTCCAGCGTCCACAGCGTGCGCCACACCAGCGACAACCCGTCGGTCCGCACGCCGTCGTTCTCCTTGTCGTAGAAGCGGGCCCGCAGTTCGTTGACGGCTTCGCAGATGGGAGCCCCCTGCTTGTCCTGGCTTCTCAGTTCGTCAGCCACGCCGCCGGTCGCAACCCAGCACGGCACTGCCGCCGAAAACTTCGGATCTCCCAGGCCCAGCCACATCGTCGTCAGCAGCGGATTCTCGCCCGCCTTCACCCCATGAAACACGGCCCAGGAGACGGTCGTTGTCCGGCTGATCGTGTTTTTTGTCGGAATGAACTCCGGCAACTCGCCGGGACGGCCGTTCACAGACCCCGGATGCGGCGTGCCGTCGGCATCGGCCAGGTCGCGAGCACAGGCCCGCAGCAGCGTTTTGACGTCGATCTTGCCGGCCTCGGGAGCGAGCACGGCCGCGGCCCGCAGGTAGCGCTCGGCCGAGTAGAGCGCGCCGATCTTGCTGGCCGGAGGAGGACATTCGAGGTTCTGACCCGTGCAGGAAAAGTTTGATCGAACGATGATGCCGTCCGGGGCCGCCTGGGGATCGTTGGCGTCGAACTTCACATACCGGTGGGGAGCGGCCTCAAACAGTACGGCTCCGCCGTGGGCGTCGATCACCCCGAAGCTGCCGTTGGTGGTCCGGCCGGTTTTGTTCGTCTCTTCCAGCAGGGCTTCAACCTCGGCCACCGTCGCGCAGTTCTGCAGGGCCTTCAGCATGAAGGATCCGTTGCCCGGCCCTTTGGCGTCTTCCGGCCCGGTGAGGTCTCGGCACAGCGAATTCTCGATGCACAGACCGGCGGAGTTCACCCCCATCCAGATCGATTTTCGCTCGCCCGAATTCACCTGGGCCGTGACGGCGTATTTGCCATCGGTGATGAACGCGACCTCGTTCTTTGTGTTCGAGATGTCGCGGTTTTTCCAGAGGAGCGGCCGGCCATCGGCCGTGGCCTTGCCGCTGATGACGGCGGTGGTGCAGGCGCGTGCCGGGGCCGCCACGCAGGAAACGGCCGCCAGCAGGGCGGCCAGCCAGACGCGAAGGGGACGGATCATGGTTCGGGGCCTCCAGTTTCTCACAAAGTCGGTGCGGTCGACGCGCCGTTGAGCGACGGCGCGAGCAGGATCGAGCGGAACAGCAGGTGGAAGGTCGCCTGCGACCAGCCGCGATAATGCGGCCGGAAGCCAAACAGCTGCAGCTGGCCTGCGCCCTGCTTCGCCGAAACCCAGGCGCTGTGGCCGGCGATCACTTTGGGGTTGTCGAGGTATCCCGAAAGCAGCAGCTGCGTCGGCGCGTATTCGAGATGCGTGACCACAGCGGCATCGACCCGGCCTGCGGCGTCGCGCTCGGCTTTGGTCATCGTTCGCCAGCCCATCGACCCCGAGAAGAACAGGGCCAGATCGTCCGGCAGCCCGGCCGTCAGCGCCGAAGGCTTCACCACGCCGCGCAGCACGCTGCCGGGGCAGTTGAACTCCTTGGCGCCCGGGTCTTTCAGGACATTTGCCAGCGGCAGCTGGAATGTCTCGATCACCCAGTTGCATGAGCCGTCGAAGGCGACCAGTGTGCCGCCGCTGTTCACGAACTCGCGGATGGCGAGCGTCCCTTCCGGCACCAGTCCCTCGGAAAACTCCGGACGTGTCGTGGACCGCGACCGGCCATGATCCAGTTCCGTGGCCGAGATGTCGGGAATGATCAGCACGTCGATCAGTCCGCCCACATTCCCCGCCCGCAGGGTTTCGTTGCGAACGGTCACGAATGGAATCTTGAAAGAGTCCAGCACCCAGCGCAGCCAGCCTTCATCCATGCTGCTCGACCACGGCGCATAGACGCCAATCCGCGGCATTCCGCTGAGTTCCACCTGCCCTTTCACCCCCGGCTTCTGCGGCGCGATCAGCCCGGCCTGCGGCCCCTGCGAGAAATAACTGAAGGCCTGTCCCTGCTGCAGTCCGTTCACGAGCGTCGTCCAGGTGTCGCTGTCCGCCAGCGACAGCCCTCCCTGGGCGGCCCGCGTGGACAGCCGCGGATCGCCATTCAGCGACCGCAGTGCATCGGCAGGCTGCTTCACCACCTGAGTGGCGACCTCGAAATCTCCCGCAACTGCGACCCGGCGCACGCCCATCAGCAACGGCAGCGTCCACCCGGTGACGTCATACGGCTTGGTGCCCGAGGGGAACTTCTGAAGTTCGAACAGGTCTTTGACATAGTTGCCATACGGCTGATCGCGCCAGATGACGAGCGTTCCGGGCGGATACTCGACGCCATCGGCCTTGAACGGCGAGGCCGCGACGGAGACTTCCACGCCCCCCAGCATCAGGGCGTCGAGCAGGCGGCGGGCGGCGCCGAGGTCGCGGTTGTCGGTCGGAATCAGCCAGGCGCGCGGGCCTCCTTCCTTGCCGGCGGCGATGCTGCGCTCGGCCGCCTCCATGGTGTTCTTTCGCCAGAACTCGGGTTCGCGGTTGATGCTGCCCAGCAGCGACCGCGCGAAGGCGAGTTCGTAGGTGTGGATGTCCTGCAGACGCCACCATCCGCCCGGCCAGGGGTTCACGAACTGGTTCGACGGCTGATAGGCCGCCCCGTCGATCGGCGCCTTCAGCGAGGACCGTTCCTGAAAAACGGGAGATGCGAGGCGCGCCCCGGCCGCTTCCGTCAGAATGCCGATGATGTTGTGGCGGCAGGGAACGCTGCGGTTGCCGCCGTTCCACCAGGCGTCGTACGACACCCCGGTGGCGACGCCGGTCAATCCTTCGCGGTTCATGTCCATGGCGGCCCGCGTGCCGATGAGATTCGTCGCCGCGACGATTCCGGCGTCGATGTTCGGATTCAGCGGGTCGCGATACGGGGGAACGAAGAATCGTTCTTTGGAGTTCCCCTGCTGGTGGACATCCCACAGGATCTGCGGGAACCACTCGTGGTACAGCAGCTTCGTGAGCATGCGGGACTCGGCCTGAGTCAGCATGAACCAGTCGCGATTGTTGTCGTGCCCCGTGTAATACTGGTACAGCTTCGTCATGCCCGAGCCTTCGAAAGGCGTATAGGCGTTTTCGCGATACCAGCTGACGACGTGGTCGACGCCATCGGGGTTCAGCGACGGCGTGATGACGACCACTGCATTCTCGCGGGCCGATTTGAACGGCTCGTCATCCGAGGTCGCCAGCAGCCAGGCGAGCTGCATGCCCATTTCGGTCGCGGCGACTTCCGTCGAGTGCATCGTCGGCGTGATGAACAGGATCACTTTGCCCTGTTCAACCGCGTTCTGTTTTTCAGCGTCCGTGCGGTTCCGCGGATCGGCCAGAACCCTCGCGTGGGCCTTGATCTCCGGCAGCTTCGCGAGGTTCTGTTCGCTGGAAATGACGGCGATGAGAAAGTCGCGGCCTTCGGTCGTTTTGCCGACATTTTCGACAACGACCCGCGGCGACTGTTCAGCCAGCTTCCGGTAATAGCCGCTGACGTTCGTCCAGTCGGCGAGCTGGAAATCGGTCCCGATGGGGCGGCCGAGGAACGCTTCAGGCGACGCGGGGACGGTGGCGTCTGCCGCCTGGACGACGGACGCTGCGACGAGTGCGCAGCAGAAAATCAGGAAGGACAATCGATGCATGATTCAGGCGGGACCATCAACAGGGAGGGACGAGGGGGCGACTGCGGCGGGGGGCGGCGTCAATTGATGCTCGCAACACAGGTCGCGAGCAATCCGAAAACTTCATTGACGGTGAAGACTATTCCCCGCGTGAGGACGCGCGCGCGCCGCTGGTTGGAATGCGGCCAGTGATTTCTCCCTGCAGGTCAAAGGAAAAACTGTTCTCGCCGCCGTCGGCAACCGTTGCCGTGAGGCCGCTGAGGTTGGCAACGCCGTACTTCTCCGGGATGAGCGACCGTTGCTCGCCTGGCGGAAGCTCCTCGTCATCCGTTTTAGCCGTGCCGGTGGTGGTGATTTCGACTTTCTGGACCGTGACGCGGTAGTCGCCTGGCACCGCGCCGTCATTGGGATCGAACGTCTGGAGCTGAAAGCGTCCGCTGGCATCAGTCCGTGCTGCAGCGCCAGGAGTAGAGCCGACCGGAATAAAAATCACGGTCGCGCCTTCAACCGGCTGCTGTTTATACGTGACGACTCCGCTGACTGGAGATCGCTTAGGGCGGTTCACATCGACGGAACCACCGCAACCAATGAGCGTCAACACCATCAATGCGAGCAATCCTGAACAGAGACTGCGGTGCATAAAATCCACTCCCGAAAACGATGCTTTGCCAACAGAACGCGGCGCCCCCTCAACGGAGAACGCCGCGCGGACTTGACAGGAAGAAATCCGAGCCGCCTCATTGAACCTGTGGCTCAACTGCGAACGAAATGCTGCAGCGCGATTGAGTCGCGGCCGGCAGCATCAGAACTCGCCGACCGTCTCGCCGCCGGCGATCGAACCCAGCGCGCCCCAAATGCCATATGGGCTGCGGCCGGTCACGGTTCGAAGATCCGGGGCCGAGAGATTTCCGGTATCGATGTTCTCGCTGACGAAGCGGACTGCTCCGTCACCCATCAGGATATGAGCGCCGCCGGTGTGCCGACTCTGAACCGGGTACTGTCCGCCCGAACCGTAGGAGTCGGTCCGGCTGCAGGAGGGGGCATTCGGAGGGAGGATTGTGTTGATCCCGATGTAGTTCGTTGTTCCCCGGGACCAACGGCCCCCTCTCGATGCGGAAACATTCGTTTCCGACAGGAGGTACTCCCCTCTCGATTTGTCGGCCGTCAGAATGCAGGCAATCGGAGTGTCGATGATGCTGTCACCTTTGTTGCGGGTCGTTGCACCCAGAATTTCGCGACTTCCGGCGGCTCGCGCAGTTGTCATTTCGCCCATGGCAATGGTGTTGCTGGAGCCATCGGCGAGGTCCGCCATGCTGCGGTTGGTCTGATAACCAAAAAGTCCGCGAACGAGACGCCGGGCGTTGGCCTCGCCGCCGGGTGGGGTTTGTGCCGCTGCCGCCAGCGCGGAAATCATCAGGGCACTGTCTCCACCAGAAAGCCCGTAGTGGATGAGTCCGTGATTGCGCGAGCCAGTGGTCTGCTTCACGTTCGGGGACGAGGGGCAGAGGAACGCCGGAATGTCGACAAACCACAATTCATAGTTCGTCGTGTCGGAGGCGGTGTCACCAAACGGCGCGTAGACCGTTCCCGCGGAATTGGTCCATGTGGAACTGATCTGGTTGTACAACGGGGCCTGGTCGAGATACGGCAGCAGCATGGTGAGGCCGCTTCCCTCATTGGAGTTGCCGGGATTGGTGCCGCCCTGGCGGTAAGGGAATCGCCCCGCAACGTCGTGGTAATTGTGCAGCGCCAGTCCCAGCTGCTTCAGATTGTTCTTGCACTGAGTACGGCGCGCCGCCTCACGCGCCTGTTGCACAGCCGGCAGCAGCAGCGCGATCAGAATGGCGATGATGGCGATCACCACCAGCAACTCGATCAGTGTAAACCCGCGACGACGAGAACTCATGACGCCTCCCTTGGACAAAACTCGCAATGACAGAAAACACAACCTCGGCGCGAAGAAGCAACACATCAAAATCATTCAGCCATGATCGGGCATGGCCGGGAATTGACATCGGACAGCAGCCGACGACCGTGGGCCCGGTCATGTCAGCCGCGAAAAATTATTGGCCTCCTCATCGTCCGGACGAGCGTTTCCGGGGAGTCGGAGCGATCCTACCCCGGCGCTTGTGGCGGAACAAGTTGCCGTGAAATCTTGATGAAGGAATTGCTCTGCCATTCGGCAAGGGTGTTCCCTACAGCGTCCAGCCAGCACGCGGTTGACGACTGAGAAACCGCTCCGCCTCCGGCGCGTTCAAAACGGCGCCGGTCGCTGCGTTCCATTCCAGCTTCTGCCCGGCCCGGTATGCCACGTTGCCCAGATGGTTTGAAATCGTCAGCAGGCCCGCGTACCCGAATGGGCTCCCCGTGGGCGTCCCGTTGATGCACGCCGCCAGCCATTCCTCGTGGTGCCCGGGCGAATCGGCAATCGTCGGCCGGGGCGCGTCAAAGCCCGCAAACTTCTCCTCCGGCAGCAGCGTGTGCGTGCGGTAGTCGCACAGCAGCATCCCCTTGTCGCCAATGAACAGCATTCCCGAATCCTTCTTCGGAATGCCCCCTTCGAGCAGAATCTGCGGCCTGGCGGTTCCCTGATACCAGTGCAGGGCGCACGGCGGCAGTTCACCCCGCGCGGGGAACTCGTAGCGCACCGCCATCGAGGCGGGGGCGAGTTCAGGATGCGGCGGCGGGCCGAAGGCTTCAATCGTGGTCGGTGATTCGAGCTGCAATGCCCAGAACGGAAGGTCGTTGTAGTGGCTTCCCAGATCGGACATCGTGCCGCTGCCAAAATCCCACCAGCGATACCACTTCGGGCCGGGAAGATACACGTCCGAATAAGGCCGCAGCGGCGCGGGGCCGATCCACAGGTCCCAGTCGACATCGGCCGGCGGCGGCGTGTCGGCCGTGGGGCGCTCCTGCACGAAGACAATGTCTTTGTTGGCCTGTGCATCGGCCTGCGACTGCAGACCCCAGGCGCGTCCCACCCACACATGGGCCTCGCGGACGGGCCCGATGGCGCCCGACTGCACCAGTTCCACGATGCGGCGATAGTTCGCCGTGGCGTGCATCTGGGTACCCATCTGCGTGGGCACGCCCGCATCTGCCGCCGCCTGCATGATCCGCCGCGCTTCGCCAATGTTGTGCGTCAGCGGTTTCTCGCAATACACAGGCTTCTTCCGCTGCAGGGCCGGCAGCGTGGCGAACGCATGCGTGTGCTCGGTCGTGCTGACGACGACGGCGTCAAAGTTCTTCAGCTGGTCATACAGCTTGCGGAAGTCAGTGAATGTCTTCGCTTCGGGAAACTGCTTTGCGGCGTTGCCCAGCGACGTGCTGTTCACGTCGCACAGCGCGACCACATTCACTCCGACCAGACTCTGCCTGGTGATCGATCGCAGATTGGCCCCGCCCCGTCCGCCGACTCCGATGAACGCCACATCGAGCTTGTCGTTCGGCCCCGCCGACCGTGCTCCACGCGGCAGCGCCAGACCGGCCGCGATGGCTGCACCAGCCTTCAGAACATCCCGCCGTGTCGACTTTCGCAAAACGCTCATGGTCGGTTCCCGTCGAAATCGTGCCGGCCCGCCCGTGACCAAGCACCATATCAGCCGCAGCCCGCAGGCACACTTCCGCGAGCCGGCAGCGTCAGCGCCCGGAGAATCTCCACTCTCCTTTCGAATCGGCGCGGAACCAGTTGCCGTTTCATTTCAGCCCGTCAACAATCGCTCCGTCCAGCCGCACGGAACGCATGTCCAGATCATTCGAAGAACTGACCCCGCAGAACTTCTCGTTCAACAGCCCGCTGGGCTGGTGTCCCGCCTGTCAGGGGCTGGGGATCGAGCAGGGAACCAATCTTGCCGCCCTGATACCGAACCCTGAGCTATCGCTGCGGGACGGGGCCGTGCTCGCCTGGCCCGATCCGCAGGCCAATCCCCTGTTCCGGACGATCCTCGAAACGCTGTCGCGCGAGTTCGGCATCCCGCTGGATGTTCCCTATCGCCAGCTCGATCCGCGGCATCAGCGGGTCATTCTGTACGGCAGCGGCGAGCGCTGGCTCGAGACCCATCCTCAGGCCCAATCCGCCGACTTGTCGACCGACAACCAGGACGGCGCCCCGGCCCCCAGGAAGAAAAAGAAGAAGGGCTCCGCCGGCCCGGCCTCGCCGCCCGGCAGCTTCCGCTTCCAGTACAAGGGCCTGTACCCCGCGATCGAAGAGGCCACCCGCATTTCTTTCGAGTACCGGCTGGCCCTGAGCGACCTGGTGGGCGAAACGACCTGCTCCGCCTGTCAGGGAACCCGCATCCGCGAAGATGCGGCGGCCGTCAGGCTGCGCGGCAAAACGCTCCCGCAGGTGACGCAGATGCCTCTGAAAGAGGCCCTGGCGTTCTTTGAAGAGTTGGCGCTGCAGGCGGACGAAAAAAAGATCGCCGGCGACCTGCTGAACGAAGTGATCCACCGGCTGAAGTTTCTGGTCGAGGTCGGACTCGACTACCTCACGCTCGACCGACCCATGCCATCCCTCTCGGGCGGCGAGTCGCAGCGCATCCGTCTCGCCGGCCAGATCGGCCGGGCGCTGACGGGGGTGCTCTATGTCCTCGATGAGCCGACAATCGGCCTGCATCCGCGCGACAACCACCGGCTGATCGGCGCCCTCCATCGCCTGCGCGACCTCGGCAACACTGTTGTTCTCGTCGAACACGACAAGGAAGTTCTCGAAGCCGCCGACAACCTGTACGACTTCGGCCCCGGCAGCGGCCGGTTCGGCGGTCAGGTCGTCGGAAAAGGGACTCCCGAAGAGTTTGAGTCGGGGAAAGTCGAAGGCTCGCTGACGGCGGACTATCTCTCAGGCCAGAAGGTGATTCCGATTCCAAAGACGCGAAGGATGGAACGGCGTGGGGAGGAGAGTGAACCGAAGGTTCCGAAGGAGCCGATGAAGGCACGCAAGCGCAAGGGCTAGCTGGCGAGCAAAGCCCGGCTGGCACGCCGCGCAAACTCAAGCTTGAGCCCTTAACGATTCAGCCACTCCTTCAGCTTTTTCCTCGCGTCCTCCCGATCCTCCGGAGAAAGCGGCGATGGGGTGATGACCAGCGGATGGTCTCGATCGGCGCCGTTCTCCGGAACTTCGAACTCAAAGCGGTACTTGTCGGCGAGCCTTCCAGCGCCGTGGCTCGACACGGCATAGGTCACCTTGCCGCGCCCTCGGGGCGACTTGAACGAGACCTCGGCTTTGTCTCCAGGTCTATGGACGTCGGAGATGGAGGCCAGTTCCAGCGAAGGCCAGCCTTTGTCATCGCCGACGATCGGCGTCATCCACGCCTCAATGGAGTCTTCTTCAGCGTGCCAATGATCAGGCCGCTTCAGAATCGCCTCTCCCCACGGCTGCAGTTCGTAAACCCCGCCCTCGCGGGCCAGTGGGCCGCTCAGGAAGGCGTAACCGTTCTTCTGAATAATGGCCACGCGATAGTCGGCGCACAGCGGATCGATCCGAAACTCGCCGCGTTCCGTGCTGACCGCCCACCATTCGTCGTACGGCCGACCGAGTTCCCCGTTGTTCACGTAGAGGATTTCGGGGGGCGCGTCTTTGGGAAGGATCACGACATAAGCTCCGGCGACAGGCGTGCCGCTGGCATTCACAATTCGTCCCGAGCATTCACGGGACGGATCATGTTTCAAATCGTCGACCGTTTTCACGCGATCAACGCCTCTGCTCCCGCGGCGCGTGAGGAAGTTCATCCAGTACCACTGGTCTGGGCCACCAATTGCCGCGACGACGTCATCCCTTCGCTTGTGCTGCATTTCAGCGTCGCCATCCGGTGGGAATTGAACGCCAATCGAGACATCGATCTTGGGCCTCACGGGGCCGTCTTTTCGCATCGTGTCCACACGAGTCTTCAACTCTTCCACCGTAATGGGCCAGATGCCGTTCCACAGGATTGCATGCTGGGCGATGACAACCCGCGGTCGGCGCTCCTTCTTCGGATCGATCGGAGCGGCCACAGGCGCCGCCGCTTTCGACGTTTCTGTCGCAGGCACGACGGTCAAAAGGTTATCGGTCGGAACGGGAGCTTCCGCCCGAACGCGGTCGGTGATCGCAACCGCCCCGATCACGATTACCGCCGCCAAACCCGCCAATGCTGTCCGCCAGGTCGATTTCATATGTCGCATCGCCAGCACTCTCCGTTCAAGGAGCGAAGGAAAGGGAATCATCCCCGCCGACAGCAGCAGCGGCGCTGGGAGCTTTTGAGAAGCGCTCAGCCAGAACAGCATGTCGGCATAGTCCAGTCGCGAGTCGCGTCCGGTCTGTGCAAGAACCCACGCGTCGCACGCGATCTCCCGTTCTTCAATCCACTGCCGCCGTGCGAGCCACACCAGCGGATTGAACCAGTTGATGGCACACAGAATGTGCAGCCCCGCAATGATCCACGTGTCTCCCGCAGCAACGTGTCGGAACTCGTGCAGCAGGATGAACCACAGGCGATCCGTCGATGCCCCGCGGAGCCGATCGCACGGAAACAGGAGCACCGGCCGGAGCCAGCCCGCGACAGCCGGACCAACATCTACGCCCGAATCAACGATCCGCGGCGTTCGCGCAAGGCCGGCCTCAGGAATGCATCCCTGCGCGATCTGAAGAACGTCCGGGTCGGTCAGCGCCGGCCGGGAAGCGATCCACCGCCAAAGTTTGAACGTCAGCCATGCGAGCCGCGCAAGAAGGATCACCGCGACCGTCAACCAGACGGCGAACAGCGCCATTCGCCAGGTGATTCGTGCGCGTGCCGTCGACGCACCAGGCGCCGCTGATTCTGCGCTCGCCGCCGCGGCTCCGGGATCGAGTTTAACGGTGGGCCTTGCCAGCTCGACAGGATCCTGGCTGGAGTAGGACAGTTCGACTTGGGACTGAGCGACGGGGAGCCGCGACATCAGGTTCCAGGCGCTCGTCGGCGACGGCAGTTCAATCGGCAGCACCAGCGGAAGCAGCGCGAGCAGCCACAACCCGCTTCGCCACCGGGCGGACAGCCACGACCGCGGCGCGCAGCTCACCGCCGCAACACACACCAGCGCCACCGCCGACTTCAGATTCGCATCGATCAACCAGGCGCCGCCATCGTTCACAGCAACGGAGAAGACGTTCATGCGTCACCCCCCTTCGCATCCTTCTCAAGCATCGCCCGCAACTGCCGGACTTTCTCCGGGCTCAGCCGGGCCTCCTTCGCGAAGTGCAGCAGCAGCGACGTTGCGTCCCCGCCGAACACCTTGTTGAGGAACGATTGCCCTTCGCGACGGACGAAGTCGGTTCGACGAACGACCGGTCGGTATTCCAGGCCGACACGCTCTAGAACTCTCTTTTCAACGAGCCGGCCGAGCATGGTCCGGATCGTGCGGTGGTTCCAGTCGGTAACGCTGGAGAGTTCGGCAATGATGGCGGAGGCGGTTCCGCCGCCCGTTTTCCAGATCGCCTCCATGACGATCTGTTCTGCATCCGAGATGCTGAATTCCTCGCCCATGACGCGGCTCCGCGAGAGTGGTGACTACATCTGTAGTAATACTTACTACATGTGTAGTCATGCTGTCAAGTGCGTTCGTGAAGAATTCGTCAGCGTGCAGTTGCGAGTTCTTTTCGATGCAGGGATCAGCAGAATCCCGATCGTCAACCCGCTGCCCGCCTGCATTCAGTCTCCTAGAATACGGCCCCACCTGCACACGGGCTCGTTCCTCCATTGTTGACCTGCCCTGACTCAGCGGCCATTTTACTTCCACCATGCGCACAGTTCTCGGACTCATCCTCGCCGGCGGCAAGGGGTCGCGGCTTGAACCGCTCACCGTCGATCGCGCCAAGCCGGCCGTTCCCTTCGGCGGCATTTACCGCATCATCGATTTCACGCTGTCCAATTGCATCAACAGCGGGCTTCGCAAAATCCTGGTGCTGACGCAGTACAAAGCCGCCAGCCTCGATCGGCACATCAACCGCGCCTGGCGGTTTCTCTGCCGGGAACTCGGCGAGTTCATCGATGTCCTCCCCCCCCAGCAGCGGCTGGGCGAACTGTGGTATCGCGGCACGGCCGACGCCGTGTACCAGAACATCTACACCATCGAGCAGTCGAACCCGGATGACATCATCATCCTCTCGGGCGATCACGTCTACAAAATGGACTATTCGCTGCTGCTCGAAGAACACCGCCGCTCCGACGCCGACTGCACGCTCGCCTGCCTCCCCGTGCCGCTCGCGGAAGGGCGCAGCTTCGGGGTGATGGGGGTCGATGAGGATGGCTGGGTGCAGCGGTTCGATGAGAAGCCCGAAAACCCCTTCTGCATTCCCGGGGACCCCGACCATTGCCTCGCGTCGATGGGCGTGTATGTCTTCAAAACGCGGGCCCTGTTTGAAGAGCTCTGCCGGGCCGCCACCGTGCAGTCGAGCAATCATGACTTCGGGAAAGACCTCATTCCCGACATGATCCGCACGCACAAAATGAAGGCCTATCCTTTCCGCGACCTCAAAACGGGCCAGACGGCGTACTGGCGCGATGTCGGCACGCTCGACGCCTTCTACGAGGCCAACATGGACCTCGTTTCCGTCAACCCGCAGCTGAACCTCTACAACAGCGACTGGCCGATCCGCGGCTGGCACCCGCCGCTGCCGCCGCCCAAGTTCGTCTTCGCGCAGCAGAACACCGAACGGCCTCGCATCGGCACGGCCCTCGACAGCATGGTCTGTCCCGGCAGCATCATTTCCGGCGGCCGCGTGCAGGGATCGATCGTTTCCTGCAACGTGCGCGTCAACAGCTGGGCGACCGTCGAAGATTCGATCCTGTTTGAAGGCGTCCAGATCGGCCGGCACGCCCGGATTCGCAAGGCCATCATCGACAAGGGCGCCATCATTCCCGAAGGCATGCGCGTGGGCTACCACCGCGACGAAGACCTCGCTCACGGGTTCGTCGTCACCGAAAGCGGAGTGACCGTCATCGGCATGGAATCCGAACTGGGCTGACAGCGTGGCGTCGCCCCCCCTCCCGGCGAACGCAACCGACGCCCCGGGGCGGCGGGCTCAGGCGGTTGGGGTTGCGGCGGGCGCCGAGTCCGGCTGGCGGGCCGCGGCCCGGTCGCTGGTCGCCACCTCCAGGGCCATCTTCTTGATGGCCGCGAGGTCGAGCTTGCCGGTTCCCAGCACCGGAATCTTCTCCACCTGGTAGAAGGCTTCCGCCGACGGCAGCCACAGGTTCGGCAGCCCCGTCGACGAGAGCTCCTTGACCAGTTGCGTTGTCGGCTTGGCCAACTGGGTGTACAGCACCACCAGCTTTTCTCCGCGGGACGGGTCCGGCACGGCGCTCACGGCGAGCCGCGGTTCCGTGTCCTCTTCCGAGGCCGGCGGCGACAGGCAGTTGAGCTCTTCTTCAATCCGGATATGCGGCACCATTTCGCCGCCGATTTTCGAGAAGCGGCTCTGCCGGCCGGTGATGTAGACGAAGCCTTCGTCGTCGATCTTTGCGAAGTCGCCGCTGGCGTACCAGCCGTCGTGAATCACTTCGGCCGTCTTCTGCAGATCGCCCAGATACCCCTTCATGATGTTCGGGCCCTTCACAAGCAGCAGCCCCTCGGCATTCAGCCCGAGATCGGCTCGCGTCTCGGGGTCGACGACCTTCACTGCACAGCCGGGAATGGCGCGGCCCACGCTGCCCAGCTTGTTCGTTTTGTACATTGTGTCCCGGCTGAGGTGAGCGGGAATGTTCACCGCGGCGACGGGCGACATCTCCGTCGTGCCGTAGCCTTCGCTGGGGTAGAACCCGAACTTCGCCTTGAACTCTTCGGCGAGATCCATCGGCAGCTTTTCGGCCCCGGTGACGACCAGATGCAGATGGGCGAACTGTTCCTTCTCGCAGCGCTTCACATAGTTCCGCAGGAACGTCGGCGCCGCGAGGACGATCGTCACTTTGTACTTCTCGGCCAGCTTGCCGACGATCTTGGCGTCCAGCGGATTGAAGTGATATGCGGCGGAGGCGTCGAAGCACAGCGGCAGCCACAGGGTGGCCGTGTATCCGAAGGAGTGGAAAAACGGCAGGATGCCGAGCAGACAGTCGTTCGGTTTCAGCTGCAGCAGCTGGTCGACAGCCTGAACATTCGAGCCGATGTTCGCCTGCGTGAGCATCACCCCTTTCGGATCGCCCGTGCTGCCGGAGGTGAACACGATCGTCAGCAGGTCGTCCGGCTGCACGCGCGTCAGCCCCAGCAGCCGTTCCAGCAGCACGATCGGCGTCACAAACGCATGCAGCGCGGCCCTGGCCTTTTCCAGCCCGGTGATTTTCGTTTTCAGGTCTTCCAGAAATACCCATTCGGCCCCTTCCAGGGCGACCGGACGCTTCTCCAGAAACTTCCGGCTGGTGAGAACGTGCTTCACCCCGGCCTTCTTCACGCAGTAGTTGATGACGTTGTCCGCCATCGTGTAGTTCAGGTTGACGCTCGTCCGTCCATCAAGCGCCACCGCGATGTTCGCCAGGCAACCGCCCACGGACGGCGGCAGCAGAATGCCGACGTTCTGGTCCTCCGCCGTGAAATGCAGCCGGCGCAGCGCCGCTCGCAGGGCCAGCGCCCCGGCGAGCGTCCGCCCGCCCGTCAGTTCCACGCCGGCCGAATCGGCAACCTTCAGCCGACGACGGCTGCGCCGCGCCTGGCGCAGGAATCGTCGGGCTACGGTCAATTCTGTCGAGCGCGCCATCTCGTTCGCCTCCACTCCGAGAAGTTCGACTGCCTGCCGCACCTGGTTGACATCATCGGCCTGCGCGAGCGGTGTACCAAAATGGATCGACACCGGATACGGCCATTGCGACGGCTTTTTCCACAGGAATTTGCCGCCGCGAAAGCTGAATACGCTGCCCCACAGTCCATGCAGGTACACGGGTATGATCGGCGCGGAGGTCCCGTCGACAATCCGCATCAGGCCCCGCTGGAAGGGCTGCAGCTGCCCGGTCCGCGTCAACGCTCCTTCGGCGAAAATGCAGACGACCTCCCCTCGAAGCACCGCCTCGCGCGCTTCGTTCAGCGCGGTCACGATCGCCCGGGGGCCGCTTCCCGCCTTGATCGGAATGACGCCCGCCTTCCGGCAGATCCAGCTCACCACCGGCTTGTTGACGTAGTCTGCATACATCAGGAATCGCACGAAACGGGACGAGCTGATCTGCAGCAGAATTCCATCAATCCACGAGACGTGGTTCGCCACCAGCAGCGCCCCGCCGCGCTCGGGGATGTTCTCGCGCCCGTACACCCGCAGCCGGTAGAACAGCCGGCTCACGACATAAAACACCAGCCGCGCCAGGAACTCGGGAAGCAGCAGCACGAGATACACCAGAATCGGAATCGTCCCCAGCCCGGCCAGCATGAAGATGGTCGCCGGAGTCAGCTCGAGAACGCCATGCAACAGCTGAAACAGTCCGCAGGAGACGAGAATGAGCGCGAACGAAATGAAGTTCGAGCCGGCGAGCACGGTCCCCCGGTTGGAGTCGTCGCTGCGATACTGCAGGTAGGCTTCGAGCGGAATGTCGAACAGCGCCGCACAGCCGCCCAGGCTGAACAGCATGGTGCACACCGCGTAGTAGGCCGTCTGCTGCGTGACATCGCCCCCGGGGACGATGAACCGGCTCGCGATGTACACGCCAAACGCGCTCAGGCAGATGCCCAACGCCCCCAGCGGCACCAGCCCCAGCTCGACCTTCCCCTGCGACAGAAACCCGGCGAGCACGCTGCCGACCCCCATGCCCGCCACCAGCACGGCCATCAGCAGGCCCACGTCTTCCTTCGGCAGATGCAGACCTTCGTTGCCGAACGGGTCGATGTTGAGCTGCGCCAGCGAGGCGAGCATCCAGAAGAATCCGATTCCCAGGGCGCACCGCAGCAGCCGGACATCCTGAAACAGCACCTTGAGCGCGGGAATCGTCTGGGTGACGGGGTTCCACGCGAGCGGAGCCGCCGGATTGGCGGCCGCAGGCGTCTTCACGAGCAGACTGGTCAGGGTTCCCAGCACGGCGACGCCAATCAGTGCAGCGGCAGGCAGCCACAAACTGGCGAGCGTTGGTCCGGCGTTCAGGGCTGGTTCGATCGCGCCATAGAGCTGATAGCCGGCCACCAGTCCCAGGGCCGACGCCGTCACGGTCGCCAGTCCCAGAATGCCGTTCCCCTGCGACAGCGATTCGGAGTTCAGGATTTCGGGAAGGGCGCCGAACTTGGAGGGGCCGAACAGAGCGCTTTGCGCCCCCAGCAGAAACACCAGTGCAAACAGCAGCCACAACTGGCCCGTCACAATGCCGACGATGCCCAGTGCGACCAGCACGATTTCGGCGATCTTGCAGCGGAGAATCACCGCGTGCTTGGGCAGCCGGTCGGCCAGCGATCCCGACAGCGGCGCCAGCAGCAGATAGGGAATCGTAAACAGAATGCCCCCCAGCACCAGGGCCTGCGTCGGGTCCATGCTGCGCTGGCCAATGGGGACGGCCAGCCAGCGAAACATGTTGTCGTTGAAGGCGCCGAGAAACTGGGTCGCTGTCAGCCCCAGAAAACTGGCGGATCGAACGGAACGGGATGTCTCGGTGTGCGACATGCAGATGCGCCAGGGGCGGTCCGGGGAGCCAACGACCATCCACAGGCGTCAGCGCGGGGAGAATATCACGTGGATCAGATCGACTCCCATGGATGCCAAACGGCAACATCGCGGCCCGGCGTGGCGGCCTGCACACGGGTGCCGCAATTTGCGTGAGCAAATTGCAGCGATCGGCGCTGCGGCGGACGCCGCGGCGCCCGGATTTGAAAGATTTCGATCGCCACGAGCCAAACAGTCCTCGCCAGATTGCCCACGGCCGATATGCTTGGTTGAGAGCCTTGAGCGGCGAGCGTTGGCCCGCACTTGCTGCTCGGCCCAAGCGTCCTGGATGACTCGCTCATCCAGGACGTTTTTTTCATTGGCGGGGGCAATTCTGTCGGCCGGGCTGTGGCGTCCTTTCGGCCGGGCAACGATCGCCGCTCCTTCCACGGCACCCGCGCCCACAACCGCGCTGCGTCTGTCTTCCGGAGTTTGATTTATCGGCAGAATAACGGCAACATAACGGCAATGGACGATTGTATCGCCCACAGCCGGCCGAGCGGCATCAAGACCGGCTGTCAGGCCTTCCCAGGTGAACGCTGGACGACCGTGAGCCAAAAGCCGTCGCATCGCCCGCGCACGAACCCGGCAGGCGCGCTCACCTCCCGGTACACGATCACGCCTCAGATCGCCCGTGACCTGATGCGCATCGAAGCGGCCCGCCAGTCGATTCTGCATGCTCCCATCACCCCAACGGTGCTGGCCACGCTCCGTGAAACCGCTCGCCTGCTGACGACACATTATTCGACGATGATCGAGGGCAATCGCCTGACGCATGCACAGGTGATTGATGTCGTTGAACGGCAATGCCATTTTCCCGGCCGCGAACGGGACGAACACGAGGTCCTCGGTTTCTACGCCGCCCTCGAGGCGCTCGAGCGCCTTGCATCCGCAGGCCAGGCGATCACGGAGACGCACATCCAGCGCCTGCATGCGCTCGTCATGGCGGGCGGGCGCACGCGAGTGAAGCCCACTCCCTATCGCGACGGACAGAACGTCATCCGGGACGGCCGTACCCGACGCATCGTCTACCTGCCGCCCGAAGCGAACGATGTCGCCCGCCTGATGAAAGAACTGGTTGCGTGGCTCAGGACTTCGGAACGTGCCGGCCTGCCGTGTCCACTGCGTTCGGCCATCGCCCACTACCAGTTCGCGACGATTCACCCCTACTACGACGGCAACGGCCGCACCGCCCGGCTCCTGTCCACTCTGGTCCTGCATCTGGGAGGCTACGACCTCAAGGGACTGTTCTCCCTCGAGGAATACTACGCCCGCCAGCTCGACGCGTATTACGCCGCGCTGACGGTCGGTCCTTCGCACAATTACTATTTTGGCCGGGCCGAGGCGGAGATCACGGGCTGGATCGAATACTTCTGTGCGGGCATGGCGGATAGCTTTGAGGCAGTGCAGAACAGGGCCCGGGCGGCGATCGGTGCACTGGACGCGTCACCCCTTCTGCGTCGACTTGACCCGCGGCAACGAGCAGCGCTCGTCCTGTTTCAGGCCAGCGACACCATTGCCAGTCTCGATGTCGCACGGTTGTTCGGCCTCTCGGCACGCACTGCCCGCCTGCTCACGCGTCAGTGGGTCGAGGCCGGGTTTCTCGTCGTCGCCAGCGCTTCCCGAAAGACCCGCGCGTACACTCTCGCGCCGGAGTTTCGGGAACTGGGGGCAAGCTGAATCCCCATGCGGCGGTCCGCTCCCGCCCCCTCGCTATTCGTCCCGCATCGCCCGGCGCGTTCCCGGGCGGGTTCTGGGACGCGGGCGTTCTTCTTCGTCCTCGTCCGTTTCTTCGTACGACGCACCAATCACCCTGGCCGGGGAACTGGCCACGACCGGATACGATTCGATCGTCGTCACCGTCTTCTGCTGCTGCCGGAATTCCACGCTGGGCGCCTGCACCAGCATGTCGACCAGCGTTTCGACCCGGCTCGAACGCGGCAGCCCCGTATCGCGGAACACGGTGCACTCGCCGTTCGTCTGGCCGCCCGTCACCGTGACCCGGAAATCGCTGGACGTCAGCGATTCGCCTGTCGTCGTTGACGAGCCCACCTTCCCCGTAATCGAAATGATCGCCGTGTCGTTCGTCAGCTCTTCCAGACGATAGGTGTTCCGCACCACCATCGGCACCGGGCGCGACACATTCCGCGTCTTGTCCCACGAATCGCCCGCCTTGCGGTAACCGAATGGCAACAGTGCAATGCTGTTGTCGACGAAGTCGGTAATTCCGTTCTCGCCGTTGCCTTCCGCCTCCAGCAGCGCCTGCTGCCGCTTCTCTTCCGGAATGTTTCTCAGGCAGCGGTTCAGAAACGCCTGGAAATCCTGCGATTCGACGATCTGGTTTTCGTTATTCAGCCAGAACGAAAATCCGTCCCGCACCATGTCGTGATACATCCGCACCGCAAATGGCACCTCGGCCGGCGGATTCCGCGAATCGTATTCGAGCCGGTCGCCCGCCACTTCGCGGGCGTACTTCACCCGCTCGTACCGCACACGCAGCTGCGTGCGGTCGTCCCGGCGATCGGCCACTTCGATCATCAGCATCAGTTCCAGCCGCCGCCGGCTGATTTCCGGGGTCCCCTGGGCCAAGGCCTGGGCCAGTTCGACATCGACCACCTTGGTCAGCGGAAACCGGTCGCCCGGATTCAGTTTCAGTTCGAGTTTTCCCGGGCGTTCCCGGGCAGGACGGCCGCTCGCGGCCGCGGAATCGTCCTCCTCCTCGCTGACGGAACTGGCCGATTTGCGCCGCGACAGGCGGGAGGGCTTTTCGTCCTCCAGCCAGTCGGGCAACTGGGCGGCGACATCGTCGGCGGAGTCGGTCGATTTGGTGCAGCCCGCGCAGCAGGCGATTGCAGAGAAGGCGAGGAGCAGAATCAGGAAGTGCCGCATTGGTCGATCCATGACCTGGGAATCAGCCGCGTCCGAAATGCAGAAATCGAGACGCCCTCATTCGTTACGAACGAATACTTAGCACGCGCCGCCAGACCGCTGCCAGACCAAACCTCCAGCCCGCCGTCGCAGGCCGGTTGAACAACCGGGAGGGCAAAATTGGCCGCAACTACTTCTGCAGCCCGAGTTTCTGGGCGATTGCGCTGCCAAAGGTCAGGTACAGGTACACCAGCCCCCCCAGCACGGCGGCGATCGCCGCCAGGTACAGAATCAGCCCGACCATGCCCAGCGTGCCGTCCCGAAACCCCGCGAGCAGTCGCCACCATTTCTGGCGTTTGTACTGCTTGTCGATCCTGGCGAACTGCGCCGCCAGCCCTGTGTTGCGGGCTTTCGTGGTCTGCCGGGTCACCAGTTTGCGCGACTCATCGGCAAACGCGGGGATCTGCGCCAGCGGCAGGAACGGGGCCTTGGCCGACACCGCCGCCTGGGCTTTCAGATCCAGCCGGTCGGCTTTCATCAGCTGCAGAACCTGGGCGGTCGTCATTTTGGTGACCTTCGTCTGCCCGCTGCCATCGTCGTGCTTGACGAACCAGACGCCATCGCTGGCCGCTTCGCCAGTCCGCGCGGCGTCTCCCGCCGCTGTTTTCGCCGCGGGCCTGACGGGTGCCTTTCCGCTGACGGTTCGCGCTGCCGTTGTCGCGCTGGCGCCTCCCCCCCGCCGCAGAACCGCCTTTTCACCGGGAATGAAGCTCAGCGATTCGCCGGCGATGTTGAGCGATTCGAGGTCCTTGATGAACTCGCCCAGCGTCTGGTACCGCGCCTTGCGGTCCTTCGCCATCGCCTTGTCGATCATCAGGCTCAGCCGTTCGGAGACCTCCTTGTTGAGCTGGCGGGCCGGCTTATAGGTCCCGCGTTCCTTGGCGAGGATCAGCTCGACGACCGAGTCGGCCGCGAAGGGGAGGGCGCCGGTCACGAAGTGATACAGCGTCACCCCCAGGGCGTAGACATCGCAGGTGGCGTCGATGTGCTTGGCGTTCCGGGCCTGTTCGGGCGGCATGTAGTGGGGCGTTCCCAGCCCCGTTCCGCTTTGCGTCATGGAGTGGTCTTCGTCATCGAGCGCCTTCGCAAGCCCGAGGTCGGACACCTTCACCACGCCTTTTCGCGTCACAAGAATGTTGTCCGGCTTGACGTCGCGGTGCACCATGTGCAGCGAATGGGCGTGCGCCAGGGCTTCGGCACAAACCAGCGTGACGAGCACGGCGTCCGGGACCGACAGCTTTCCGAGCTGGTTCAGCCAGTCCTGCATCGACCGCCCGTCGATCAGTTCCATCGCCACATAGTGCAGCCCCTTCTCCTCGCCGACGTGATAGCAGTTCACCACCGAGGGATGGTTGATCTTCGCCATCGCGCGGGCCTCGCGCACAAACCGCTCAACAAACGCCGGCTTCGCCGCCATCTCTTTCGACAGCACCTTCAGCGCCACCGGCCGATCCAGGCTGATCTGGTGGGCGAGGTACACCACCCCCATTCCCCCCTGGCCGAGCTTCTTGCGGACCTCGAAGTCGCCGACCCGCTGCGTTTTTGCCGCCGGCCGGCTGGCGGCCGCGGCAGCATCGCCGGCCCCCGGCGCGACAATCTGCGTTTTGAGAGTCGGGTCGCCCGGATCGCCCGGGACAACGGTTTCTGCGAGCGCATCGGCCGACTTCGACGGGCCGTTGGGGGCTGTCGCCATGGGAAAAAACTCCGGTGCAGCAGGGCGCGCAGATTGGCTCGCAAGGGGCGTGCGCGATTCCCGTTTCAGGGTGCAGTCACTGTCTGTCCGGCATTATGCGCCGCCAGACAGACCAAGGCCAACAGCAACGGGTTGTCAGCCCGGCAGCATTGCCGACAATGCACAGACAGGCTGGCCGGCCTGCTGGCCGCGACGTCCTGCACCGTGATCGAAACCGCATCGCGATCGATGCCTTACGGTGCGGGATGCCGTCCGGTCCGCCAGTCCGGGTCGCGATTCATCCATCGTCATTAAGGAGTCCGCTCATGCTTCCGCTCGAAGGCCGCCGGTTCCTGTGCTTTGTCGGCGACATCTACGAAGACCTCGAGCTCTGGTTCCCGAAGTATCGTCTGGAAGAGGCGGGGGCGCATGTCACCCTGGCCGGCCCGGAAGCGGGAGAAAAGTACACCGGCAAGAACGGGTATCCGTGTGTTTCCGATGCGGCGATTCGCGACATGGAGTCGGCCGACTTTCACGGTGTGATCTGCCCCGGCGGCTTCATGCCGGACAAGCTGCGCCGCGATCCGAAAGTGCTCGGGCTGCTGCGGGAATTTCACGCGCAGCAGAAACTGGTGGCGGCCATCTGTCACGGGGGGTGGATGCCGATTTCAGCCGGCATTTACCAGGGCGTGCGCGTGACGGGCTCGCCGGGCATCAAGGACGACCTGGTGAACGCGGGCGCCATCTGGGAAGACTCGCAGGTGGTGGTCGATCGCCACTTCGTCTCCAGCCGCAAACCAGACGACCTGCCCGCGTTTTGCCGGGGCATTCTCAGCGTGCTTTCGCAGCAGCGCCTTTGAATGCAGCGAATCTCACGCATTCAGTCCGCACACAGCGAGGCCGAATGCGGCGGTCCGCATCGCCGTGCAGGCTGCCGATTCAGCTCCGCTTGTTCTTCTGGATGCGCACATAGTGCGACACGAACTGGTCCGTCGGCATGGGCTGCTCGAACGACAGGCCGGCTTCTTCAAACAGCGGACGAATCCGGCTGCTGCGAGCCATTTCCTCGGCGGACAAGAGGCCGTCACGGTTGCGATCGAGGATGGAAAACGTGCTGCGCGCCTGGGCTTCGTCGACCTTCGCCTGATCCTCTTCGCTGAGCGTCGAGGCGACGGGCTGCGCCGCCGGTTGCACCGATGCCGCCACCTGCGGGGTCGCAGACGTGCTGGAGGTCGGAACCGCCGCGGCCGTGGACGATGAACTTGTGGACGATGACGTCGTCGCTGGTGACGAAGTGGAGGGCGTTGACTGCGCCAGCATCGACAGCGAGCCCGCGCGCTCCAGTTCGCGCGGCGTCAGGAACCCGTCGCCGTTGATGTCCAGCTGCTGAAACTGAGCCAGCGGGCGTTTCGCCTGCTTCCATTCATACAGACCGATCTGGCCATCGCGGTCGGTGTCCATGTCCATGTAGGACGACTGCAGGTCCAGCGTGACCCGGCTCGTCGACAGCGAAGACGAACCGCTGCCCGGCAGGCCATTGGTTGAGGAACTCGGGCTGCTGGTCGAGCGGAAGGTGGAACTCGATCCGCTTGATCCCGGGCCGCCAAACCCCGGGCCGCCAACGCCTGGCGAGCCATAGCTCGAACGATTGGGACTGCTGCTGGATTCGCTTCCCCGGCTGCCGTAATCGCGACGGTCGCGGTCACTTCCGCGGTCCCGATCGCGGTCGCTGCTGCGCTCCCGGTCGCTGCGACTGCGGTCGTAGCTGCGCGGATCGCCCGATGGAATGGCAAAACTGCGACCATCCCGCGAGCGCATTTCAAACATCTGCGAGCGGTCGAACGACGGGCGATCCTGAGCCAGGGCGTCGGTCGACGTGAATGTCCAGACGCCGAGCAGACCGGCGCCCAGAATGGCCAGTCGTCCCACGAATCCGTTCGGGCTATGAGATGAAGTCCTCATCATGTTCATTTCTAACCAATTCTTCGGTCCGACCGATCACCTCGCGGTGTTTCATCTTTCGGTGGACTGCGCAATCCACTGGAGGGTTTAACCCCGAAAGGCGTCGAAAGCGTCGCGGAAAATCCGGATTTTGGGCCTGACGGCCACACCCCGTTGATACCAACGGGACGGCATACGCGATTTCGACCGTTTTAGGCAAGAAAAACCTGAGTTTTCGTCGTAACTGCCGGCTCGCGTCGATGATACAATCCGTGCGTACCGTCTGCAGATTTTTGCGGGAGCCTCTCATGAATCTCCGCTTGCTCTCTTCCCGACCGGCCCGTCGCGTCTTCAGGTTTACAGTGGCGGCCCTGCTGGCAGGCGGCGCCGTCGCCGTGGCTCAGGATGACCGCAGCCGCGACCGGTCGCGCGGCTTCGGCGACCGGGGCGGTTTTGGCGATCGCGGCGGATTCGGCGGATTTGGCGGCGGACCGGGCGGCGGACCTCCGGGAGGGGGCATGATGTTCGGAGGCCGGGGTGGTCGGGGCGATGGCGCTCTGGGCCAGCTCACCTCGGAAAGCGCCCGGCTGGAAGTCGGCATCACCCCGGAGCAGCAGGCGCTGATCGACCAGCTGAACGAGGAACGCCGGGCGGCGGGCGATGAAATGCGCTCGCAGTTCGACTTCCGGAATGCACCCGAAGAGCAGCGGGCTGCGATGTTTGAAGAGATGCGCAGGGCCACCGAAAAACAACAGGCCGATGCCGAAGCCAAACTGAAAACCATTCTCAAGCCCGAGCAGTTCACGCGGCTGCAGCAGATCTCGTTTCACCGGGCCGGTCCGAGCGCGCTGACGCGCGACGATCTCGTGGCTGAGTTCAAGATCACCGAAGAGCAGAAGGCTGAATTCCAGAAGGTTCAGGAAGAGTCGCGCGAACGGTTCCGCGAAATGTTCGGCCGGGGCGCGTCGTCGGAAGATCGTGACCGCATCCGTGCGGAGATCGAGGCCCGCTACCTCGCGGTGCTGACCCCCGCCCAGCAGCAGCAGTGGCGGGACAAGATCGGCCCGGCGCCCAAAGACCTCAGCGATGCCTCCCGTTCGCCCGCGCCGTTCATCGGCGGTTCCGGCGGAGCATCGCCGGCGATCCGTCGCACTCCCCGCCCCGATCAGCCGGTCGTCGGCGAAGTCGCCATGTCGTTCGATGCGAACGCCGGCGGACCGGTCGGTCCTGGCGGGCTCGTCGCCGCGCAGGCCACCGACAAGCCCTTCTCATTCCGCTTTAACGGCGCTCCGTGGGACGATGTCCTCGAACTGTTCGCCAAGAAAGCCGGGCTGACGCTCGACATTCACGACACGCCCCCCGGCACCTTCACCTATTACGACCCGAAGCAGTACACGCCGACCGAGGCGCTGGACGTCATCAACCGCTATCTCGCCGATCGCGGGTACATCCTCATTCGCCGCGACAATTCGCTGGTCTGCTACAACTTTGAAACGACTCCGATTTCGCCCAACCTCATTCCCAACGTGACGGTTGAGCAACTGGCCGATCGCGGCGAGCACGAGCTGCTGTCGCTGGTGCTGCCGGTGCAGGGCGTTCCCGTCGATCAGGTGGCGAAAGACATTGACCTGATGAAGGGCCCGCAGGGGAACGTCAAGGCGCTGCCGTCGACCAACACGGTCATTGTGACCGATCTGGGGGCGAACCTGCGGCGCATCGCCAACATGGTGAAGGACATTGTTCCGCTCAGCGACACCGGGCTGGTGTTTCACGCCTATCGCCTGGAATACATCGCCGCGGAAGACGCCGAGGAATCGATTCGCCGTCAGCTGGGCGTGCCGCAGACGGTCCAGAATGTCAGTGGCGGGAGCTCGAGTGACCGTCGCGGCGGCTTTAGCGGCTTCCCGCCATTCGGCGGATTCGACCGCGGCCGAGAAAGCGACCGCGGCTCCAGTTCGTCGTCGTCCCGGCCCACAACGACTGCGACGCCGACTCCCTCGGCCATCGTTCAGGCCGACACCCGGCTGAACAACCTGTTCGTGACTGCGTCGCCGGCCCAGCACAAGGTCGTTGAAGAAGTCCTCCGGGCGCTCGATGTCGACGATGGCAGCGGCCGGAAGCAGTCCGGCACCGGGAGCAACAAGCGCTATCTCGAAGTTTATCAGCTGCGATCGGCCGATCCGCGAGAGGTCGCGAAGTCGCTGGACGTCATCATTCCTGGCGTGGTGGTGAACGAAGATGGCGGCACGAACCGCATCCACATCATGGCCACCGCCAAGCAGCATGAGTACGTCCGGCAGCAGATCAGCCTGCTGGACGGACAGGGAGGAATGCAGGAAGTCGCTGTGATTCCGCTGGCCAAAATGGACCCGACGATGGCGATGTCCAGCCTGCGTTCGGTGTTTGTTCGCGACGGGTCCAACGCCCCGACGATTGAACCCGACACCTACGGCCGGCAGCTGATCGTGCGGGCCACCCCCGAGCAGATGATCCAGATCCGCAAGGTTCTGGAAGGTCTGGGGGAAGATGGCACCGGCCGGCGTCCTTCGCAGTCGGGCACCCTGCGTGCCTTCAACCTGCAGGGGCGCGACGCCGAAGCGATTATGGAAATGACGCAGCAGATGTGGGGCCCGTCGTCGAAGTCGCGCATCCGCATCGTCACCCCGCAGGAGCGGGGCGCGGTCAACGGCATCCGCGTCCCCAGCCTGCGTTCTGAACCCGAGCCGACTTCGACCGAGCGTCAGGAAGTGCCGGTCATTCCGACCCGCCGCACATCGACGCCCGGAAGCCGGGCCTCGTATGAAGACCGTCCGGGGGGCAATGTCGCCCGGATGATGGCCCAGCTGGCCGCAGTGGAGAGTCAGTCGTTGACGTCCGTTTCGCTCGGGGAAGGCGATGCCCAGCCGGAAACGGCGGAGGGCAACCAGACGCCGCCGAAGTCGACAGCGCCGGGACCGGCGCCGACCGCCGAAGCGCCGATTACGGTCACCGTCATCGGCGACCAGCTCGTGCTGCAGTCGAACGATGAGTCGGCCCTGGATCAGCTGGAAGACTTTCTGCAGCAGTCGCTCGATTACGTCCCCCCCAGCGACAAGCCGACAATCTTCATTCTGCAGTCGGCCGACCCTGTCGAAACGGCCAACGCCCTCGTGGCGCTGTTTCCCGATCTGTCGCTGAACGCCTCGGCCACAAGCACCGGCAGCAGCGGGATGAGTTCGTTCTTCGGCGGCGTGTCGAGCTTCGCATCCGACGTGTGGAGTGCGTCGGGCATGTCGTCGATGAGCAATAACCGCTTCCAGGTTATTCCCAACACGCGGCTGAACGCCCTGTTCGTGTACGGCCCGCCGCACAAGGTGGCCCAGGTCGAGCAGATGATCGAAATTCTTGATGCGACCGACTGGCCCGAGAGCGGCCGGACGCGTCGCCCGCGAATGATCGAGTTGCAGTATGCCGACGTGAACGAGGTGTACACGATCGTGCGCGATGTTTATTCAGACTACCTGGAATCGGAGTCGTCGCGTCAGAATCAGAATCCGCTTGCCGCGCTGGCAGGGGGCGGCCGCGGCGGCAATCGCGAAGTCGTTCCGCCGCGAATGACGCTGGGCATTGAACGCAACAGCAGCAAGCTGATTGTCTCGGCCAATGATGAACTGTTCGATCAGGTGCTGAGTCTGGTGGAAAGCCTCGATCAGGCCGCCCTCGATTCGCAGCGCACCGTGCGCGTGGTGCAGATCAAGAACGCCGACGCGGCGACGCTGCAGAACGCGCTGCAGCAGATTGTTCCGAAGGTGGCGCCGGCCGCCACGTCGCGGTCGTCCAGCGGCAGCAGCAGTCCGTCGAGCGGCGGCGACCGCGGAGGCGATCGTGGTGGCGACCGCGGCTCGAGCGGCGGCAGCGACGACGCCCGCCGGCAGCAGATGATGCAGATGTTCGGCGGCGGCGCTCCCGGCGGCGGATCCCCCTTCGGAGGCGGCAGCAGCGGTGGAGGATCGCCGTTTGGCGGTCGCAGCGGCTTCTCGCCGTTCGGCGGTGGAAGTTCGCCCTTCGGCGGCCGCAGTGGGTTTGGCGGCGATCGCGGCGGCAGCAGCAGGCGTGGACGATAGGTTCAGTCCTGATGGACCATATGACTGCAGTCCCCGTTGATATCGATTTTCGAAAGTTCGAGCGAAGCGCTCCGCCCGATTCGTCGGCCCATTCGCCCGATGCCCGTTGGAGCACGATACTCGGTCTGATGCAGTTTGCTTCGAACGTGATGCAGACTTCGCCGGACGCAGCTCGAATCCGGCGTTTCAAAGAGTCGCAGGAAATTGAATGGCAGCGGGTCCAACGACGACTGTTTGCTCATGTCCCGCGGATCTGATGCCTCAGGGTTTGCGGAAAGCGTCGAGCGCGCCATCTCGCTGATGGCGGACGCTTTTGACCGTTATCAGGTTCCTCACGCGCTGATTGGCGGAATGGCCATCGCGTATCGGGCCAATCCCAGGGCGACGATCGATGTCGACCTGATCGTTGCCGCGGATTCGCTCACGATTGGCCGGGTCGTCGGCGATCTGGTGGCCGCCGGCTTTACCCCCGACGCACGCGAGATCCTCCGACAATGGTCGGAAGACCGGCTGGCAGTCCTGTGGTTCGGGCCCGTGCGGGTGGACTGGCTGGCACCGGCTTTGCCCATTTATCAGCACGTCGTGGATCATGCCGAGCCATTGCATGCCTTCGGGAAACCATTGTCTGTCGCGACGGTCGAGGGGCTGATCCTCTGCAAGCTGCTCGCCAACCGTGCCCAGGATCAGGCCGACATCGTGGCGCTCGTGCAAACTCACCCGGGGGAAATCGACCTCGATTTCATCGAGCGTGAATGGGCCACTGTCGGTGATTCCGACGCGAGCCAGTTGATCACGCTGCGGGCTCTCATCGACAATCCTGAATCTGCCCGCTGAAAGCCAATCATGGACATTCCCTCTCTGCTCTTCGATCGCGGACTGGCCACCCAGGACCAGATTGCCGCAGCGCGCCTGGAGGCCCACGGCAAACGGATCGACCAGGTCCTCGTCGCCCAGGGGGTCGTCGCCGAAGAGGCCGTCCTCAAGGCGTTCGCGGAAGAACTGCACATGCGGTTCGTGCCGCTGAAGGACGCCAAGCCCGATCCGGCGGCGTTGTCGCTGTTCCCGGCCACGGCCGTGTTCCGCCACGGCGTGCTGCCGCTCGAACGGGTGAACGGGCATGTCACCGTCGCCACCAGCGACCCGTTCGATTTTGAAGCTCTCGACGAGCTCGGTTCTCTCGCCAATGTCCGCCTCGATCCCGTCCTGTCCTGCCGGGACGAGATCATGGAGCTCATCAAGCAAAGCCTCGGCGTCGGCGGCGACACCATCACCCAGCTCGTCGCACAGCAGGCGGAGGAAGGGATCGAGCTGCTCGATGAAATTCCGCCTGAGCTGGGAGAACTGGCCGAGTCGGCCCAGGCGCCGTCGGTCATCCGACTGGTGAACGAACTGCTGGTCGAAGCGCTCGACCAGCGGGCGAGCGATATTCACATCGAGCCCTCGGAGAAGGGGCTCACCGTGCGGTATCGCGTGGACGGCCTGCTGCGCGTGCAGCCCGTGCCGCCTGAAATCAATCAGTTCGCGTCGGCGATTGTCACGCGACTGAAGATCATGTCGCGGCTGAACATCGCCGAAAAGCGGCTGCCGCAGGACGGCCGCATCAATCTCCGCGTGCAGGGGCGGGAGATCGACGTCCGTATGTCGATCATCCCCATGATTTTCGGCGAGGGCGTCGTGCTGCGTCTCCTGGACAAGCAGCGCATGGTGTTCAACCTCACCAGCGTCGGCATGGACCCCGAGAACGCCGAAAAGTTCCGCAAGCTGATCGAACTGCCGCACGGCATTGTTCTGTGCACCGGCCCGACCGGCTCCGGAAAAACGACGACCCTGTACAGCGCCCTCAACGAGATCAACACGCCCGACACCAAGATCATCACGGTGGAGGACCCTGTCGAATACCACATGCAGGGCATCAGCCAGATTCAGGTGCATTCCAAAATCGGCCTGACCTTCGCGGCCGGCCTGCGGTCCATTCTGCGTCACGATCCCGACGTGGTGCTGATCGGCGAAATTCGCGACGGCGAAACGGCCACGAGCGCCATTCAGGCCTCGCTGACGGGCCACCTGGTGTTCAGCACGCTGCACACCAACGACGCCCCCAGTTCGTTCACGCGTCTGGTCGACATGGGCGTTGAGCCGTATCTTGTCGCCAGCACCGTGGAAGGCATTCTCGCCCAGCGGCTGATCCGTCTGCTGTGCAAGCACTGCAAGAAGGAAACCGAGGTCGACAACGATTACCTGCCGGCCGATTTCCCAACGCAGCTCGAGCGGATGTACGTTCCGATTGGGTGTCGTCATTGCCGCGAATCGGGGTTCTCCGGCCGGTCGGGCGTGCACGAACTGCTCGTCAGCGATCCCGAGATTCGGCGACTGTGCGCCGAACGCGCGAGCGCCGGAGTCATTCGCGATCACGCCCTCAAGGCCGGTATGATGACGCTCCGGCAATCCGGTTATCGCAAGGTCGTCGACGGCCGGACAACGCTGGACGAAGTGGTGCGGTTGACGAGAGGCGACGTGGCCTGAGGAACAGGGTTGGCCATGGGTCGCGAGTCGTCTGCCCCTGTTGTTCGGCGTCCTTTTGTTCCACGTTTTGCTGTTCCGCGGTGTGTTGTTCCACGATGCATGACCATTGACGACTGCCTCATGACAGCCCCTGGCGGGTGACCGAGCTTTCTCCAGCAGACATGTCCTCCTCCCGAGCCGACATCCTCGCCCGCATCCGCTCCCGCCAATGGACGGGGCTCGATGCGCCCGACCTCAACCAGGACTGGACGCGCTACGACGATCCCCAGCACCAGTTCGCGGAGACGCTCCGCAGCATTGGCGGCCGATGCGTTGTGGTGAATTCGGTGGAAGAAGCCTGTGCCGATCTGCGGCACTTCGAGCCCTTCGCAGCGGCGAAGAAGACGGTCAGCTGCGTTTCCGGGATCGGGTGTTCCAACTTCGATCTCGCGTCCGTCAGCGACCCGCATGCGCTGGAGGATGTCGATTTCGCCATTCTGCCGGGGGAACTCGCCGTCGCTGAAAACGCCGCTGTGTGGGTGACGGATGAACGCGTTCCACACCGCGTGCTGTATTTCCTGCCGCAGCATCTCGCGCTGGTGGTTCCGGCAGCCCGGCTGGTGCACAACATGCACGAAGCGATGGCCCGCATCGAGCCGGGCGAGCGGGCATTCGGCAGCTTCATTGCCGGCCCATCCAAAACGGCCGACATCGAACAATCGCTGGTGATCGGCGCACACGGGGCCCGGTCGATGACGGTGTTTCTGGTTGATCCCGCCTGACGCGGCAATCTGCGGCGCAGCTGGGCATTTTGAGCCGTCGGCAAACTTCGACGGATGGCAAGCTGTCGATTTCGTCCCCTGCGGCTTTGAGCGAGCTTCTGCAAACCTGGCGAACCTGTTGCATCAGGCCGACTTTTCCGAATGGGAGGATTGCAGGCTGGGGAACGTGGCGAGAATTCGTCTGCACCGGTTGCGGGGCGACGTAGGGTCGTATCAGTCGTCGCAGGAGCCGACGAAGGGTATGACGGGAGTCCGTATGACAGTGGCGCTCATTCAGATCCGGCAGATTCTGCGACGCATGCTGCGCGGCAACGCGGCTCCTCGCAAAAGGTCCGCCGCCGCCGGCCGCCGCTGCGAGCTGCTGGAGACGCGCCAGTTGCTGAGCGCCAAACGCTCTTACGACAGCGTGCGGGCGGAACGCGCCGCTCAGGCCCGCGGCCATCACGATCACGACCACGACCACGACCACGATGACCGGCTGCATGTGGATGGCTTTCCACTTCCGACCGGCTCGGCGGCGTCGGGCGGCAGTCTGCAGGGAACGGCGCCGTTCGATCTCGCGCAGACGTTCCAGCTGTCGAGTCTCCCGAGCGCCACCAAAACGATCTATCTCGATTTCGATGGCCACACCACCAGCGGGACATGGTGGAACACCAGCTTCAACAACGGGGCCGCGTTCACCACGCCTCCGTTCAGCATCGATTCCGACCCCGCATTCAGCGATGCCGAACTCGAGCGCATCCAGTTCATCTGGCAGCGCGTGGCGGAAGATTTCGCGCCGTTCAACGTCAACGTCACGACCAAAGATCCGGGCGTCGCCGGCATCACCCGGAGCGGCTCGGGCGACACCACCTGGGGCATTCGCGTCATCGTCGGCGGCAGCTGGTCCGACTGGTTCGGTTCGTCGGCCGGCGGCGTCGCCTACCTCAACACGTTCGGCTCATCCCTCGACATGGGAGTGTTCGTCTTTTCGAACAACCTCTCCAGTGGCGAGAAAAACATCGCCGAAGCCATCTCGCACGAGGTGGGACACTCCCTGGGCCTGGGGCACGATGGAACCAGCAGCTCCGGCTACTACACCGGTCATGGAAGCGGGGACACCGGCTGGGCGCCGATCATGGGCGTCGGCTACTACCGGGAGCTCACCCAGTGGAGCCGCGGCGAGTACCCCGGCGCAAACAATACGCAGGACGACCTGGCGATCATCACGTCGGCGTCGAATGGATTCGGCTATCGGCCGGATGACTATGGCAGCACGCTCGCGACGGCATCCGTTCTGGCGACCAGCGCCCCTGCGGGCGGGGTGAAAACCGTCAACGTGGCGGGAATCATCGAACGCAACACCGACGAAGACTGGTTCCGCTTCACGACGACCGGCGGCGCGATCAGCCTCAACTTCAACGGGGCGCCGCGCGGATCGAACCTCGACATTGCCGCTTCGATTTACAATGCCCACGGTCAGCTCGTCATCACGTCCAACCCCGCCAATTCGCTCAACGCCAGCATCACCACGACCCTGGTGGCGGGCACTTATTACATCATGGTGGACGGCGTCGGCGCGCGTGGCCTGAGCGATGGCTACAGCGATTACGGCAGTCTCGGTCAGTACTTCATCACCGGGACGATCACCGATAACGGCTCCGGCGCAGGCGGAGGCAGCGGAGAGGGCGGCGGCGGAGGAGGAGGCTCTGAAGGGGGGAGCGACGGACCGCCGCCCGCGGGCACTTCGTCCATCACAGGGCGCATCTGGCATGACGCCAATGGCAACGCGCGGGTCGACCTCGGCGACGTGGGCCTCGCAGGGGTCCGTGTGTTTGTCGATTCCAACAACAACGGCGTGTGGGATCCGGCCACCGAGCGCTCGGCGCTGACCGGCGCTGATGGGCGTTATGTCATCTCCGGGCTCGCCGCCGGCACGCACCGCGTGCGGCAGGTCGTCGGCACGGGCTACAGCCAGGTGTTCCCGAAGTCGAACGCCGCGCGGTCCGTCAGCGTGTCCACCGGACGCACGGCGGTGAACATCGATTTCCGCAGCCTCCGCCCGCCCGTCGTTGGCAATCTCGGCGGCGCGGTCAATTACACGGCCCGGTCGGCTGCCATTGCCATCGCGCCGACGGGCACTGTCACCGACGCCGATTCCACCGTGTTCACCAGCTTCAGGCTGACCGCTCAGATCATTGGCGGGGCCAACTCGGCCGATCGCCTGTCTGTGCTGAACCAGGGACGTGGAGCCGGCCAGGTCGGAGTGTCCGGCAGTTCGCTGTACTACTCGGGGGTGAAGATCGGATCGATTTCCGGGGGGGCCGGAACGACGCGGCTGACCATCACCTTCAATAGCCGCGCGACGCTCGCTTCCATTCAGGCGGTGCTGCAGAACATCGCCTACCGCTCGACGGCCAGTGCACCGGCCGCCGGTGTGAAGACAGTGCAGTTCTTGATGATTGAATCGAATGGAACGGCGGGGCCGGCGGTCAGCAAGCAGATTGTTCTGTAAGCCTGCTGCGTGTCATTCGTGCAGGCGAGTGGGCGGCGGCCGGCGAATGGCCATTGGTCGTTTGCCAGCGGGGGCCTGAGCATCGACCTGGAACAGGCGCGCGGCGGGGCTTCACTCAATTGCATCGGGGGCGCTGGCGATTCTCCAACCGGGCGTCAAACCGGCAGAATCTGTCGAATCGCAAACTCACTCCGGTCACTTGAGGCGGATTCCAGATTCTCCCGAAATCGTCGTCGGGAGCGGGCGGGGCGCTGCTCGATATCACAACGGGTCAAGTCCGGACTTCCGTCCGCTGGTTGACCCTCTGCTTTTTGGGTCGTTACGGTATTGCAGAGCTGCGTTTTTCTGATCCACCACAGAACGTCCGCGGTCCAGCGCCTCCCAGTGCCAGGGGGCGCGCGGGTGATCTCTGGTGGTGTGCTGTGCTGGGTTGTCTGACTGGCCCGAATCCCGGGCGAACCATACTGCTGTGGGAGGCTGTCTGATGAGCGGTTCGACTGTGGAATCCCTGATTCGCCGCATGCGCCGTGCGATGTTCGCTTCCGGTCAGCGCCGTCGGCGGGCGGCGGCAGGCTCGACGATCGAAGCCCTCGAAGATCGCCGGATGCTGTCCGCCGTCACCAAGGCGGCCCCGATGAAGACGGCCTCGGCGCCGATTGTGAAGAACGCCCCGAAAGCGCCGGTCTCGAGCGCCGCGTCCACCAACAGCGCCCTTCCCGTCTTCCCTCTCAGCTCCACGTTCGATCTCAGCAGTCGCCCGGGCGCGACCAAAACCATTTACCTCGATTTCGACGGCCATACCACCAGCGGCACGCAGTGGAACACCCAGTTCAACAACGGCGCCGACTTCACCTCTCCCGCCTTCTCACTCGATAACGACCCGACCACCTTCACCGAGGCCGAACTGCTGCAGATCCAGCGCATCTGGCAGCGGGTGGTTGAAGACTTCGCCCCATTTGACGTCAACGTCACCACCCGGGAACCGTCCGTCGAAGACCTCCGGAACTCCGGCGGCGGCGACAACCGCTGGGGCATCCGGGTTGTCATCGGCGGCACGAACGACCAGTGGCTGAAGCTGCCCGCCGGCGGCATCGCGTACATCGGATCGTTCACCTCCTCGGCTGATGTTCCCACGTTCGTGTTCTCTGAAACCCAGGGAAACAACGAGCAGGTGATCGTCGAAACCATCAGCCACGAAGTGGGGCATACGCTCGGCCTGAACCACGACGGCACTGCCACGCAGGAATACTACGGCGGTCATGGCGTCGCCCCGATGACGTGGGGCCCGATCATGGGCGCCTCGTTCGGCATCAACATCACCCAGTGGAGCAAGGGGGAGTATCTCGGCGCCAACAACCAGGAAGACGACCTGGCGATCATCACCACGCAGAATGGCTTCGGCTATCGGCAGGATGATTACGGGAACAGCATCCTGACGGCGACCCCCATGCCCAGCACCAAGCTGGGAAGCACCCGCACGGTCGACTTCTCGGGGGTGATCGAACGGAATACCGACCAGGACTGGTTCAGCTTCTCGACGACCGGCGGGCAGGTGAACCTCACCTTCTCCGGCATCGCCGTCGGCTCCAATCTCGACATCGCCGTCGCGCTGTACGACCTGAACGGCACGCTGCTGCAGTTCGTCAACCCGGCCACATCGCTGAACGCCACCCTCCTCACCAACCTGCCGGCCGGCACCTACTTTGTCGCGGTGGACGGCGTGGGCTTCGGATCGCTGGCGAACGGATACACCGATTACGGCAGCCTGGGCCAGTATTTCGTGACCGGCACGTTCGTCGACACCACCACGGGCTCGGGCAATGTCGGCAACAGCATCATTGCCGGGCGCATTGTCTCCGACGCCAACGGAGACGGAATTCTGAATGGGACGGATGGCGGCATCGGCAACGTGATGGTGTTCATCGATGTCAACGGCAACGGCGTGTTCAACGCCGGCATCGACCGGTCGGCACGCACGGACTCGGCAGGCAACTTCCGCTTCACCGGACTGATCGCCGGCTTCTACGCCGTCTATCAACAGGTTCCGAACGGCTGGCAGCAGATCAGCCCCGTCGCTGGCGGACAGCTGGTCGCCGTCGGCGCCAACAGCACTGCCAATGTCCTCATCCGCAATGTCCGGCCCCCTGTCCTCAGCGGCCTCGGGGCGTTCACGACATACAAGACCGGCTCCGCACCGATCCTGCTGGCCTCCAACGCCAACGTCGCCGATGCCGATACGTCGAACTTCGCCGGCGGCCGGCTGACGGTTTCGATCGGACAGAACGGGCAGGCCACGGACGTGCTGGGCATCCGCAACCAGGGGAACGGCGCCGGACAGGTGGGCTTCTTCGGAGGCATCGTCCGGTTCGGCGGCGTGGGCATTGGAACCGTCTCGGGCGGCATCTCCGGGTCCAGCCTGGTGATCACCTTCAATTCCAACGCCACACTCGCGGCAGTGCGGGCCGTCATGCGGAACCTGACCTTCCGGGCCAATGCCGCCACACCTTCGAAGCTGACCCGCGCGATCACCTATTCACTCACGGACGGCAAAGGCGGAGTCAGCCAGACGATGACCAATCAGGTCAAGGTGACATAACCCTGACGCTTTGGGCACAGCCCAACAGGACTGGCTCGAGCATTTCGGGCCGGTCCTGTTTTTGTGGGCCGTCTGTCCGATCAGGGACGGCCGGGGCGTCAGTCTTTGACGACCGGATTCACCAGCGTTCCGATGCCGGATACCTCGATCGCCACGCGGTCGCCGTTCTCGAGCGTGAATTCATCGGGGGGGATGATGCCGGTCCCCGTCAGCAGGAACGCTCCGGAGGGAAACTCGTTTTCCCGCGCCAGCCAGTCGGCCAGTTCGGGCAGCTTGCGGTTCAGCTGCGCCAGCGAAGTCTCCCCGCGGAACACGTCACGTCCGCCGCGATCGATCGCGATGGCAATGGTCGTCGCCGCCAGATCGAGCGGCTCCGTCGCCAGCAGCACCACCGGCCCCAGGCCGCAGCATTGCCGGTACACCTTCGCCTGCGGCAGGTACAGCGGGTTTTCGCCTTCGATGTCCCGGGCCGACATGTCGTTGCCGATCGTGTAGCCCACGATCTGCATCTCGGGGTTCAGCACCAGCGTGAATTCCGGCTCGGGCACCGACCAGTTGCTGTCGGAGCGCACGCGCACGGGCTCTCCCGGCCCTGACACCCGGCTGGACGTTCCCTTGAAGAACAGTTCCGGCCGAGGCGCCGAGTAGACCTTGTCGTAATGCGACGCCCCCGACTCCGATTCCTCCATCCTCGCGATCTGGCTGCGTTTGTACGTCACGCCGGCCGCCCACACTTCCTGCCGGTCGATCGGAGCGAGAAACGTCACTTCGGCCAGTGGAATGAGTTTGGCCGAGGGATCGCTGAGAAACTTCGCCAGTCCGGCCGGATCCTTCGAGTTCAGCACATCCGCGAGCGACCGCACGTTTTCGAGCTGTGTGAAGTCGAGCAGCCGGACGCCGTCCGCTTCGACAATCGCTCCCTGCCGCGACCCATCCGCCAGTTTCACCTTCGCCAGTTTCATCGCTCCCCCCAGTCTCGTGCCTGACCCCTGACCCTGCGAATCCTGCATTCCTCAAATCGACCGATGCCGCCGCAGCGCGGCCAGCGTGAACTCCATGTCGTCCGGCAGCGGCGCTTCGAACGTCATCACGTTCTCGGTCACCGGATGGCGGAACGTCAATCGAAACGCATGCAGCGCCTGCCGCCCGATCAGCACCGTCGACGGCGAACCGCCGTCCTGAACCTCGCTCAACAGAAACTTCTCCGCGCCGCCGTACAGCCGGTCCGCCAGAATGGGATGCTTGAGATGCTTCATGTGCACCCGCAGCTGGTGAGTCCGCCCCGTTTTGGGCAGCAGCTGCATGACGGTGAACCCACGAAACCGCTCGATGACGTTGTAGGTGGTGACCGCTTCGCGGGCCTTTTCGTCCGGCTCGCACACAATCATCTTCTCGCGCGCCTTCGGATGCACCTTCATCCAGGTGGTGATCAGTCCGGTTTCTGTTTTCACTTCGCCCCGCACGATCGCGCGGTATTCCTTCTGAACCTCGCGGCGCTCGAACTGCTGGCTCAGGCGGTGATGAATCTGGTTGTCCTTGGCGACGACGATCACTCCCGTGGTGTCGCGGTCGAGCCGATGCACGATCCCGGGACGCAGCGACCCCGCCACGTCGCTGAGCTGGTCGAAATGATGCTGCAGCGCCGCCGCGAGCGTGCCCCGGTAGGTCGCCTTGCCGGGATGCGTCACCATGTCCGCCGCCTTGTTCAGCACCGCCAGCGACTCATCCTCGTAAAGCACATTCAGCGGCAGGTCTTCCGGCGCGAGGTGGCTGTCGGGCTGCCGGGGGAGCGTCACATTCAGCCGGTCGTTGATGCGAAGCCGGCGTGAGGCTTTGGCCGCCAATCCGTTCACCAGCACGCCGCCGTCCGTAATCGCCTTCTGAAACAGCGCCCGGCTGAAGTTCGGATACAGCCGCGACAGATAATGATCCAGACGCCACCCGTGCGCGCGGGCTTCGACGGTCAGCTCGATCGGACCGGCCTCGAGATCGGGAGGTGTGAAGTCTTCTTCCAAGGCCGCGTCCGGAATCAAAAGCACCCCGCTTGCCGACTGCGGCCAGCGGGGTGAAGTGCAGGCATGCCTCCGCGACACTCGTCGCCCGGCAGTTACTTTGGCGTTTCCAGCCCCGGCTGCGGCAGGCTCGGCAGGTCCGTCGCATCGCCCGGCCTCGGAGGCTCGGGCATGGGAGTCGCCGCTGCCGGCGGATCCTGCGTCGGCATGGGAGCGGGCGTTGCAGGCGCCTCCGGCATGGGCATCGGCGTCGCCTCGGGTATCGGTGCAGGCGCGGTCGACCCAGCCTCGGGCGTTGTCGCCGGAGCATCGCCCGGCGGAGCGGCGGGCGTTTCGGGAAGCGACTTCCCTTCCGTGGGCGGAACGGCCGGGAGGTCCGGAACCGTCGAACCCGGCGCGGCGGCGGGCATTTCGTTGTCGAGTTGCAGGTCGATGTCCGGCAGGTCGGGGGTGCGGAGCGACGTGTCGCCGGCGGGCCGGCCGTCCATCGGCTCTGGCCGCGGCGCCGGTTTGGGATCCTGCTTCCGGAACCAGGCGTAGAAGTCGGAGGCTCCGGGGGCCTTGAGCTCTTCAACGCGATGGGCCGCGTAGTCGCGGAAGGTCGAATCCGGGAACTCCTTGATCAGCGTCTCGTAAGCCTTGATCGCCTCGCTGACGTCGCCGCCGGAGGTTGCTTCCAGGGTCAGGCCCATTCCTTTCAGCGCTTCTTCGCGCAGCTCGGGAGTCGTTTTGGTCTTCAGCAGTTTGTCGTACAGGTCTTTGGCCTGCTTGAGACTTTCGTCACTCGATTTCCGGTCGGTCAGCGAGGTCTCGATGCCGGTCGAATACGACATCCGCGCTGCCTGCAGGGTCGCCCAGTTTCCGGCGGCGGTGCCGGGAAAATCATCGGCAACAGTGAGGAACTCGTCAGCCGTTCGGGCGGAACCGATCCGCATCCAGCCGGCGTCCGAGGTGGCGGTGCTGGATCGCAACCAGAAAATCAGCCCGACGACCACCAGAGTGGCGATTACAACGCCCGCCAGGATCTGGTTGGTGTAAGGCTCGATCCGGTCGAGTCCGCGGGTCAAACCGACCTGCAGGTCGTTTTGCGCAAGTTGATGGCGTTCTTCGCTCTTCATGGCGTAGGCCGACGACGTCCAATCGCAGAACTGGCGGTATCGTTCCGAATCCGCCGGGCTTGTCCCGGGGCGGCCACAGTCGCCGCCCGCGGGGGAATCACGGAGTATAGAAGCGGCTTTTTCACAGGGTCAAGCAGCGTCCCGCCTTACGCACAGGCGGCTGGGGTCGACGGTCGCCGTCGGAGTGCAGAACGGGAAGCCGGCCTGGCCAGCGCGTGGGCGACTTCTGAATTCACCGGGATTGCAGGTTGCCGTCCGGTCACGGCAGACTCCAATGCCGAAGGCGGCGTCGGAGGACGCCCGGAAGCCCATGACGGCGACATCGAAGGGGATGCAACCGATGCAGATGTTTCTGGATGGCCGCTGGACGGGCGGCACGAAATCGCAGCCGGTTGTCTTTCCGTATAACGGGCAGGCGTTCGAGGAGGTTCCGGTGGCCGGCGCGGCCGATGTGGATCGCGCTCTGGCCACCCTCGTGACGGGCGCCGCGGCCATGCGTGCCCTGTCGGCCTGGGAACGATCGCAGATCCTGGAGCGCGCGGCCCGGCTGATGCTGGAGCAGGCGGAGGACTTCGCCCGCACGATTACGCTGGAAGAGGGGAAGCCGATCCGCGAATCGCGCGTGGAAACGACGCGCGCTGCCGAGGTGCTGAGGCTGTCCGCCGAAGAAGCTCGCCGGCTGTGCGGAGAGATGCTCCCCCTGGATGGCGTCGAGTCGGGCCGGGGGAAGCTTGGTTTCACGCTGCGGGTTCCGTGCGGCATTGTCGCGGCGATCACGCCCTTCAACTTTCCGCTCAATCTGACCGCGCACAAGGTCGGGCCCGCGATCGCTGGCGGCAACTCGGTGCTCATCAAGCCTGCCAGCAATACGCCGCTATCGGCGCTGAAACTCACCCGGCTGCTGCTGGAGGCGGGGCTGCCTCCGGAAGCCATCGCCTGCGTCACAGGTCCGGGGGGCGAACTGGGCAAGGCCATCTGCGCAGATGCCCGCATCCGGAAGATCAGCTTCACCGGCAGCTACGAAGTGGGCCAGGTGATCTGTCAGTCGGCCGGGGTCAAGAGGGTGACCCTGGAACTCGGCGGGAATGCGCCGGTGGTCGTCATGGACGACGCGAATCTCGAACAGGCCGCGCTGGCGATCACGGCGGCGGGCTATTCCAACGCCGGTCAGGTCTGCATCTCGGCGCAGCGCGTGGTGGCCGAGCGCAGTGTGCAGCGGGACCTGGTGGATGTGCTCGAGGCGAAGGTGAAATCGCTCAAGTCGGGCGACCCGCTGCATGACGAAACGACGATCAGCCCGCTGGTGCGCGACAGCGACGCCGAACGCGTGGCCGACTGGATTCAGGAAGCGGCCGGGCAGGGGGCCAGTCTTGTCACCGGCGGAAAGCGGACGGGGGCGTTCGTGGAGCCGGCGATTCTCAACAACGTCACCACGACCATGAAGCTGGGCCGGGAAGAGCTGTTCGGCCCGGCCGTCGCCGTCATGCCGGCTGGCGACATCGGCGAGGCGATCCGGATCGCCAACGAGACGCGCTACGGGCTGTCGGCCGGGATTTTCACGCAGGACATCGACCGCGCGCTGCGGTTTGCGAAGGAGGTCGACAGCGGCTGCCTGCACATCAACTGGTCGAGCCAGTGGCGGGCCGACCTGATGCCCTATGGCGGCCTCAAGGACAGCGGCTTCGGCAAGGAAGGGCCGGCCTATGCGGTGCGGGAGATGACCGAGGAGAAGACGGTCATCCTACACCTGGCTTCCGGCACCTGAGCGCGAGCTTGGGAAAAGCCCGGCTTCTGCCCGTGTTTGCAAAGCGGGTCTCCGAATTGCCAAGCCGTGCGCCGATCAAAGAAGCCGGGCTTTTGAGCTACAGGTCGATGTTGAACTCGTTGCTTGTCGCCTTCACATCGCGGACGTCGCCGGAGGTTTCGGCCTTGTGATAGTTTCCCGGGATCTTCTTGAAGTTCTCGGGCGAAAGCGGATCGATCCAGACGCGGTTCTTGCCGACGACTGCGCCGCGGATGCCGTCCATGTACATCAGTTCAAACTTTCCATTGGCATCGGTGACGGCCGTGGCCGTTCGCATGGGGCCTTTGAAATCGCTTGTGTTCTGCGTGTCTTTGGCCGCGATGGGAGTAAAGTTGACCACCACGCCGGCCAGCGGCTGCTTCTTCAGCGTGACCGTGCCGGTCGTTCGGCCCAGCGGCGGCAGTTTGACGTTGCTGCCCAGCATGTAGTCCATGCCGAAAAAGAGCAGGGCACACAGGGCGATCGTTCCCGCAATGTGCGGTCCGAACTGGCGGCCGATTGTTTTGATCGCGCCGACGTAATCGAATCGCTCGCGATCTTCGTCCGGCATCTGTGAGGCGCGGTTGCGGCCTTCCTGCGAGGCGCGGGCGAGCAGATCCTTCGCGCTCGACGCCGTCCCGCCGCCGCCACCAGTGAGGGCCGCCATCGCCGATTCCGCCGCACCGCCTCGACCGCGGTTGGGGGGGGGAAGCGTTTCCGAGGGGCCGGAGACGTTGGTTTCGTCGTCCGACATCGACAGTTTCCGGCCGCTGCCACGGGGTGGGGCGGCGCCCTTTCGTCCGGGCGTCTCTTCCGGCACCGGCGGCGGGGCTTTGGGCTTGGGACCTTCCATGAGGAAGGAGTCGAGGTCGAACTCATCGCCGGTCGACTTCTCCCCTTTGGCAGGAGCGGGCTTCGATTCTGCCGGCGCCTTGGCGTCCGGGGCTGAATTCGTCTCGGCAGACTCCGCTTCCGCCGCCGCCTTCCGGGTCGCCGGCTTCTCGGCAGCGGGTTTCTCTGGGACTGGATTTTCGGCGGCTGGTTTTGAGGTCGCCGGCGGAGCCTCGTCTTCGGCGTCCGTTTCGGACATCCGCAGCTTCGCCTTCTTCTTCGGGCTGGTTTTGTCCTTCGCGGCTGGCGGCGGGGGGGCCGGCGTTTCAGTGGCGTCGTCGGTCGGGCTTTCGGCGGCAGGGGCTGGCGGCGGCGGTTCGACCGGTTGTGCGAGGGGCGCGGGTGATTCGGCGGCGGGCTCGTTCGACGCTTCAGCGGCGGGTGCGGCGGAAGGCTTCGGCGAAGAGCCGTTCGCGTCCTGCGGCGGAGCCGATTCGTCGCCCGGCGGCGTGGCAACTTTCGCTGCTTTGGGCCTGGCGGAAGGGACTTTCAGGGCGCCGGTGTCGCCCGCGGCGCTGGCGGGGGCGGTTTCCGTGGCGGCGAGGGGCGCAGCCTGGGCCGCCTGCTCGAGCGTGGGAACATGCAGCGTTCCTTTACACGCCGGGCATTTGCCTTTGGTTCCCGCGAGTTCCTCCTTGACCTTGAGAACCACTCCGCATTTTTCGCAGGTCACGCGAATCGACATTGGGGAACTACCTTTTGGGTCGGGGCGACCGGTCGTGATGCACCTCCCGCACGTTCAGTTTGCGGGACGTTCGGCCATGCATCGGTTCGACTCCTTCAGAATACGCTGCCGCACGCCGGAACCAAAGTAAACGACCGCATGGCAAACGGAATTGCCATGCGGTCGGAGCGGTTTGGTCGTCAGGAACAGCCCGGATTTCCCGATCAGAACGCAATTTCGATCGGAGCGCCCTGGGCCATGTTCCCGAGGTTCTGCCAGGTTCGCAGGTCGATGTTCACGCCGATCGCCTTGACGCTGCCATCGGCCATGCCGACCTGCACGATGCCATCGTGCATGCTGTCGGCTTCGTCGAAGTTGCGGCCGGTGTGCGGAGCGAACCGGGTCGAAAGCAGCGTGGCCGGCCCGCCGAAGCACCAGCCATCGCTGCTCAGGATCTGGTTGAGCTGCGGGTTGTTGGCTGCAGCGGCGAGGTTGGCGTTCTGGAACACTCGCCGCTCGGAAACCATGATTACATTTGACGTGCCATCGCTGACGGCGGAAATCGGCGTTGCGCTGTTCACGCCGAACATTCCGACATGCAGCGAGTGCTGCGTGAAGGGAGAAGCGTTGGTGGCGGTGACGACGGTGGAATTCAATTGGGCTGGCGTAAGCCAATAGGTCTGGCGCTGGGCCTCGTTAAAGGCGATGCCCGAGCCAACCACGCCGGCGTAGTCGTTTCCGCCTGAGTTCCAGTTGATGTCGACCCGTTCGGTATTCTGATACTTGCCGCCGCCGTACATCTCGTTGCGGCGCGAGGGGCAGTAGAGCGCGGCGATGTTGGTCTTGGGGGGGAAGATGACTGCCAGGTCGGGCGTGTACGCTCCCACCTCGCCCATCGTCCGGACGTTCAGGTTGAAGTTCCAGTAGTTGTACAGCGGCGCCTGGTCGAGGTTCGGCAGGATGTGGAGGATCCACGAGGTTCCATGCCACGCCGGCCCGCTATAGAGGGCGGTTCCGCCATTGGGATTGTTGGGATTGTTCGGGTTCAGGACGATCCCGGGGATCAGCTGCTTGGCTTCGATCGGGCTGACATGCCGGCCCACGGCGTCGCTCATGAGCAGGTTCGAGACCTGTCCCGGCGGAAAGACCTTGTGGGTGTCGTGGTAGTTGTGCAGCGCCAGGCCGAGTTGCTTCAGGTTGTTGGCGCACTGGGTTTTTCGGGCGGCTTCGCGGGCCCGCTGCACGCCCGGGAGCAGCAGCGACACCAGAATGGCGATGATCGCGATCACCACCAGAAGTTCGATCAGGGTGAATCCGCGACGGCTCTGTCGCATGGCTGGCCTCACTCTTCAAAGGAACAAAACGTGGCCCGGATCGGAATACGGCCGAAAGGCGACCGCATCGTGAGCGAATCCGGAAAAACGCCGCAAAACAACACAAACCTGCCGGCCCGCTCTCGCCAATATCTTCCGGCAGCCTCGACCGGACTGTCAAGCTGAAAGATGTCTCCGCGCGCAGGCCGGCGGGCGAATACAGTGCGGATGGATCTTGCGGGCCGTTCCCGCAGGCCCGCAATGTGAAGCCCACCTCAGTTCCCCGCAGCTTCCGGCAGGCGGAGCGCCACGAGTTGACGGCCTGATGCATCCGAACCTGCGACAACTGTTCCTCGCGTTCGTCGGCGTGCTCGTCGGCGTTGGGGTGCTGATGGCGTTCAGCGCCAGCATGTCGTCGCGCCCGGGGGTTTCGTCGGCGGGGTACATCTTTCGACATCTGGCCTGCCTGGCGTTGGCGATTCCGGCCGCAGCCGTGGCGAGCCGCATGTCGCCAGACACCTGGCGACGCCTGGCTCCCTGGGCCTTTTTCGCCACTTGCGTGCTGCTGGTGCTGGTGCTCGTGCCGGGCATCGGCGCCCGGGTGAACGGGGCCCGCCGCTGGTTTCGCGTCGCCGGGCTGTCGCTGCAGCCCTCGGAACTGATGAAGCTGGCGCTCCCCCCTTACCTGGCGGTGGTGCTCGAACAGCAGCGGGCCTTGAAGGCGCCGTTCTGGTCGGATGTGGTGCGGCTGCTCGTGCCGCTGGGCCTTGTGGCCCTGCTGGCAATTCTGGAACCCGACCTTGGCTCGGCCGTGCTGCTGCTGTCGACCGGTGCGATCGTGTTGTGGACGGGCGGCTGGCCATTTCGAAGGATTGCCGCTGCAGCGATGCTGTGTTCCCCGTCGCTGCTGGGGCTGCTGTTTCTCAAGCCGTATCAGCGGCAGCGGCTGACCGGGTTTGTCGATGTCTGGACCGCTCCCGAACGCGCGCCCTACCAGATCAAGCAATCGCTGCTGACTCTGGGAGTCGGCGGCTGGTTCGGGGAAGGGCTGGGGAAGGGCTGGCAGAAGCTGAGCTTCCTGCCCGAGGCCAATACCGATTTCGTGTTTTCGGTCGTCGGCGAAGAAGTCGGACTGGTGGGCACGCTGGCGGTTGTGGGGGCGTGGCTGGGCGTGTACCTCACCGGACTGCGGCTGCTGGCGTCGAAGCATCCGCGGTCGCTGGCGAACATCATCGGGTTCACCTGGCTGACAATGCTCGTCGCACAGGCGGCGCTCAACATCTGCGTGGTGACGGCGCTGGCGCCCCCCAAGGGAGTGTCGCATCCGCTGTTGAGCTATGGCGGAACGAGCCTGCTGGTGAGCATCGTCATCGTCGGCGCTTTTCTCGGCGTGACCCGCGAAGAGGAGACGCTGGACATGTCCAGCGCGTCGCCCCTCTCCACTGAATCGTCACGGATCGGCCGGGCAGCGTAAAAGCCCGGCTTCCTGGAAGCGACGCTCGGCTTTGACGCTCAAAAGCCCGCTGGGCAAACACGGGAAGAAGCCGGGCTTTTGGTGACGGTTCGAAAAAGCCCGGCTTCTTGAAACGAAGTGCGGCTCCCGGACCCGAAGACCCGGTTTGCACACGACGGAAGAAGCCGGCCTTTTAGCGGGCGTCCACCGCTACTTCGACTCGGCCGTCAGGTCGACGCGGGCCATTTCGTAGTGGTTCCGCACATACAGCTTTCCCCGGGCCAGGGCGGGCGGGTTCCACGTCTTTTCTCCATCCAGCACGTGGAACTTTCCGAGTTCAATCAGCCTGGCCGGATCGGGTTTCACGAGCACAATGTCTCCGAACTCGGACAGCACCAGGATGAGGCCGTTGTTCACCAGCAGCTGGCCATGTCCATATCGAGCGTCCCGCGACTTTCTCCAGGTGGCTTTGCCCGTCTTCAGATCAATGCCGGTCAGATAGCCCTCATCGAGGCCGTACAGATGCCCGTCCACCAGCACCGGGCTCGACATCTTGCTTTCGAGGCTTTTGGCGTCCGACCAGACCGTCTTGATGGTCCAGGCATCGGCGTCGCGACTGAACTTCAGCAGCTTTGAACCAACGCCGTAACTGGCGGAGATCAGCACGTGATCGTCCGGCAGCAGGATGGGCTGTGCGGCATTCACTCCCGGGCCATTCTCGAAGTGATGGAACCACAGGATGCGTCCGGTGGCGTCATCGTGGCCCCACAGGCCCAGGCCGTCGAAGTTCAGGATCTGCCGGACTCCCGCGAGGGTGGTGATGACGGGCGTCGCATAGCCAGCGCGGTTCCGGCCGCCTGCGGCGTCCGGCGGCGGCGCGTGGTCGCTGTCCGTCGGCACGATGTCGCCCGTCTTGGTCAGTTCGATGGCGGCCACTTTGGGCGGATGCCCCTTTGCTGCGCCGATTCCCTCCGAACGCCACATCTCCGATCCATCGCTGAGCTGGATGGCCAGCAGTCCGCCGCCGTAGTAGCCCCCCACATTCACGATGAGCCGCTGCCCATCGACAACCGGCGAACTGGTGATGCCCCATTCCTGGTTGGAAACTCCCAGTTCCTTCAGCAGCTCGCGCGACCAGATCTTCTGCCCCGTCACAAGGTCGAGGCACGCCAGATGGCCCAGCGCGCCCAGCGAGTAGATGCGTCCTTCGTGAATCGTCGGCGTGGCCCGCGGACCGGGGCCTCCCAGGGTTTCATCGAACCGGCCGGGCGAGGAATACGTCCAGACCTCGCGGCCGGTTTCCGCGTCGTAATTCACCACCACTTCGTTGTCGCGCCGCTGTTCGATGGTGACCAGATGCCGGCCGACCACCACCGGCTGCGCATACCCGCCGCCGACGGCGTGCTTCCAGTCGATTTTCGGCGGGGCGGCCGACCAGTCCTGACGCAGCGGCGGGCCAGTCACCACGCCATCGCTGGCGGGGCCGCGATAGGTCGGCATGTCATCCGGAGCGGCGGCGATGTCCGCCGCATCGGCGGTCGACGGCTGAGGTTGATCGGCCAGCGACTGCTGGTAGGCCTCCAGCCGCTCGTCGGCCGTCTTCTGCCATTTCCATTCGATGGAGCCGCGGGAATCGCCGCTGAAGTGGATGCGGCGGATCGAGCCGACGGTTCCGCCGATCATCACCAGCACCAGTGCGGTGGTGATCCAGACGGTGGACCGGGCGAATCGCGAACAGAAGATGAGCCACAAAAGCCCCATGATGGCGACATACGCAACCATGCCGTAAGTCACGAATGCCGTGAGCGAAATTCCCATCGGCAGAATGTCGGTCGTCCTCATGAAAACCTGCCCGAGCGCGAACAGCGCCAGCGTGATGACCACCGCCCGGTTCAGGTTTCGGTGCAGGCGCGGCCGGCGATGAATCCATGGTAGGCCGCCCGCGGCGGGAGGCGTTGAGTCGGTCGGGGTCGGTTGAGTCATCGCAAGGTCTTTTCAGGTGGCCGCCAGCGGCGCGATGGGGGCAGTCGGGAATTTTTTGCGACAGGTTAGAATTCTGACGTGAGAGCAATTGTAGACGCCGCGATCAGCCAGCGATGGCCTGGGGCTCGCCATTGGCCGGCTCGGGGGCCGACGCCAGCGAACGATCTTCGCTTTTGACGGTTCCCTTCGCTGCGGGTCGCCGCAGGTTTTCCGCCAGCGGCATGTCATCCAGCGTCCGCAGGCCGTACGCCTCGAGGAACTGCCGTGTGGTGCCATACAGGTAGGGCCGCCCCAGCGAGTCGTCTTCGCCGACGATCTTCACCAAGCCCCGTTCCATCAACTGCTTCAGAATTTCCGCCGACGCCACGCCACGAACGGCTTCAATATCGGCCCGTGTGATGGGTTGCCGGTACGCAACCACCGCGAGCGTCTCCAGCGACGCTCCGGACAGCTTCAGACGCTCCTGCCGGTGGTGCAACCGGTCGAGCCAGCGGGCGAACACTGGCCGGGTGAGCATCTGGTAGCCAGCGCCGACCCGTTCAATGCGGAACGCCGTGCCGTCGGCATCATAGGCGGCATTGAGCTCATCGACGGCCTGTTTGGCTTCGCCCGCATCGAGCAGGGCTGCGCACTGGGCAATCCGCCGGGCTGACAGCGCGCCGTCCGCAACTAGTAGGGCCGCCTCCACCCGGGCCTGTCGCGGCGTGCGACGGACCGCGGAGTCCGAGCCTTCCTCAACCGGCGCCGTCGATGCGCCCCGTCGCCACTGCCAGCGCTGCCATTCAGTACGCTCGCCCGCGCCGGCGAATCGCAGCGGCGCGCTCAGGCCAGCGGATTCAGCGGCCCGGCTCGACAGCCCGGACCAATCGAGCGCAGTGCCCCTCATCAACCCATCGTTCCGTTGTTCTCGACGCCCGGCTGCCGGACCTGTGATCATTCTTCGCCCGCCTTACCGCCGGAAGTCCGTCCCGGCCGTTTTCGTCACCGACGACTCCGACTGCCAGGCCGAAATCTGCTGCAGCACATCGGCCACGGCCGCGGCCGGGTCGCTCGATTCCGCTTCAAACCGGTGGATCGTCCCGGACTGGTCGCTCGACGCCATCTGGCAGACAAACAGAAACTGGCCGGCCGCGAGCCCGGGCTCGAGATGGAAACGGTCTCCGCCCATCGCCCGCAGCTTCTCGACCGCTGCGGCGAATCCGTCCACCCGCGCGGAGGAATTCGTGGGGGGGGCGGAACGGGTTCCGGGAGCGGGAGTCTGATGGTCGGCGGTGGTGACTCCGGTGCGCGACTTGAACGGCTCGCTGGAAACCATGTCGACCGCCTCGGGCTCGCGCGGATTCTGGCCAAAGCGGCTGCGTCCGGGTTTGCTGAAGAAGTCGTCGCCCGAGTCGTCCAGCAGTTCGCTGTCGGCGGCGGCGTCGAGCGATTTGGGCCGGCTGTTGCGGGTCAGGGTGCTGCGCCCCTTGACCGATTTCGGCTTGCTGCCGAAGTCGTCAAGCAGGTCGTCTTCCAAGTCGGCCTCGGCGCTCCACGGGTCGGCATCGGTTCGCCCGCGCGACGATTTGGCCGGCGTGCGTTTCGAGCGGGGCCGGGAGTCGAAGTCATCGATATCGAAGTCGTCCTCATCGTGAGAGGAGGACGAAGAGGAGAGCATTTCCTGCAGTTTCGGAACGCCCACGACGCCGACGAGGGCGACCGCGGTGAGCGGGACGGAGAGCAGAATTGCGACGAACGAGCCGCCTGAACCCATGGTGAACGCCTCCCTGCGAGTCGACAGGGCAATGTCGGCGGGGACGCCCCGAGTGGGGCGGCCGCGCCGTCTGCCGCCACCGCGCCGGCTCTGGTTCCATCAGACCGGTTGAACGATGACCGGCAGTTTCTACCGGAGAACGTCGAAACGACACAATCGCAGTTGGGCCGACCACGTCCATCGAATGCATTCGGGCCGCCGCGCCTGTCGGACGGGGGCCCTGGCAAAACGCTGCGGAGACTCTTGGAAATCGCCGCCTGTTTCGCTACTCTACCCGGCCCAAAACAGCATTCCTGCGGTCCGCGAGTCAGTCTGCGGGCGGTAAGTTTCGACCAGTTATTGACTTGCGGCAGAGACGGCTATGAGCACCCTCAAGAAAAACAAGCGGATCAAGCTCGCCAGGCAGCTTGAGATCTACGGCGATCTGAAGCCGACAACCGGCAACACGATTACCCGTCGCGGTAAGGCGAAGTACCTGGGGGGCAACGGCCGCAAAACGACCGGGATTTCCCGCCGGCTGTTCCGCAAGAACCTGCAGAGCGTTCGCGTTCAGGAAGATGGCCAGGTGGTGCGTCGCCGCGTGCCGGTGAGCCTGCTTCGCAGCGGCCTGATCTTGAAGCCGGTTGTTCGTGAACCGTTCACGATCGACGAGCCGATTCGCGAAGAGCAGTCGAAGACCGCCGCCAAGAAGGCCGCCCGCAAGGCCGCCAACGAGAAAAAGGCCGAGCCGAAGAAGGCCGAAGCCAAGAAGAAGAAGTAATCCGGGCCCCGCCCGTCTGAATCACGAAACATGGCCCGTCGACAGGGCCATGTTTTTTTGTGCGCGGTTCCTGTTGCGAGGCCCCGCAGCCGCTGTCAACAAGCTGTTGTCGGCGAGCGGGCGTCTCACCGGGCGGAGTCAGGGCGATTCCAGCGCCCGCAGCAGGCCTTCCGCCTTGTGCAGCGTCTCGGCGTATTCTTCGGCGGGGTTCGACTGGGCCGTAATGCCGCCTCCCGCGGGGAAGAACAGGCGTCCGTTGGTCTGCGTCAGGGTCCGGATCAGAATGCTGCTGTCGGCATCGCCGCTGAACCCGACATGAAAGAGCGATCCGCAATACGGGCCGCGGGGAACCTGCTCGAGTTCGGAAATGATCTCCATCGCGCGGATCTTCGGAGCGCCGGTGATCGAGCCGCCAGGGAAGGTGGCCGCGAGGAGGTCGAAGAAGTCGCAGCCCGGCTGCAGCGTGCCGCGCACTTCCGAGACGAGGTGCTGAACGGTCTCGTAGGTTTCGACAGTGCACAGTTGCGGCACGCGGATCGAGCCCGGCCGGCAGACGCGCGACAGGTCGTTCCGCAACAGGTCGACAATCATGACGTTCTCGGCGCGGTCTTTGGCGCTCTCTCGCAGCTCGTCGCGCGTGAACAGGTCGGCTTCCGCGCCGGAGCGCCGGGCGCGGGTTCCCTTGATGGGGCGCGTCTCCACCTCCCCGTCGCTCAACCGCAGAAACCGCTCGGGCGACGCACTGATGACCTGAAAGTCGCCGGCGTCGAAAAAAGCGGCAAACGGGGCGGGGTTCACCTCGGTCAGCCGGCGGTAGAGGTCGACGGCGGGAACCGTCGCCGGCGCTGTGAACCGCTGCGACAGGTTGGCCTGAAAGACATCGCCCGCGTGGATGTAGCGGATGATGCGTTCCACGGCCCGTTCGTAACCCGGGCGATCAAAATTGCTCGACAGCCCGGCCACCCGCTGAAACGGGTCGCTGTGGGAACTGGAGGCGCGCGTCGGACGGGGGAGCGCGGCATCGGACAGGGGAGCGGCGGTTTCCAGCACGCTGCGGATGGAAGCGAGGCGGGTCGCGGAATCGCTGGTGCGGATGTCGCCGACGGGCTGCACGATGATCCACGCGCGGGAAGCGGCGTGGTCCCACGCCAGCACCCAGTCGTAAAGCCCGCAGGAGATGGCAGGCAGGTCGGCCGAAAAAATGTCGGGCGCACGTTCCCACAGCCGGCCTGCTTCGTAGCTCAGCAGTCCGGCGACGCCTCCCTGGAACGGTGGGAGCCCGGGAATGGAACGGGCGGAACCCGATGGCGCGGGGACGCGTCGCAGCCAGTCGCGGGGTGTGGCGAAGGCTGCCGAGGTGCGCGCCCAGGCATCGGCGTGCGACTGTGACAGTGTTCGGACTGCAGCTGCGCTGAACGACTGCGTCTGGACGGGATCGGCGCTCAGGTACGAGTAGCGCCCGAAGGGAGAGCGTGTGCTGGAACTGTGAAAGAGGATCGCGCCGGGCCACCGCTGGAATCGGGCGAGCGCCGCCGCGGGATCGGGTGGGCTGGGGAGTTCATGAATCAGTGGGACCGTCGACATGCGGCTGGAATATTATCGACTGGCGAGCGGCGATTGGACGGATGGTCGTGCCTGCCAGCGGCTGGATTGCGGTCCCATGAAAAAAGCCCGGCGTGCCAACAGGCAGGCCGGGCTGATTGGTGGTGATCACGCTGCGGAGGCAGCGGGCTTCCGGTTACGGCGTAAAGAACGTCGGGTCGGTCGCCGAGTCGACCTCTTCCCAGCCAAAGAAGCTGGAGTAGATCGTATTGAACTGGTTGTCGAAGCCAATTCCGTTCGGGCCGTAGGCGCCGACATCGCCGGCAATTCCGGGCTGGAACTCGACGCGGAGCGTGCGGGTTCCGAGGCCAGGGTAGGGGCGCAGTGTCGTGACGTTGTTCTCCGTGAAGGTTGTGTAGCCGAGATTTCGCGTGGCATTCCGGAGTCGGTCTTGGTTGCCTTGACCGAAAGCTCCTGCCGGGCTCTTGTTGTTGCCGGCATTGCCTGGGAAGACCGGTGCGGTATTCTCATAGAAGGCGTTGAAGTCGACATCGATCGAGCCGCCGCGGTTGCCGTTGAACACCAGCTCGATGCGAATGAGCGGATCGGGAACCACTGCGACGTTTGGCGGCTGCGTGGCGATGAAGCCATCGATCTTGAAGTCGCGACCGACGTTGCCGACAAACTGGTTGTCCTGCACCCGGGCCCGCACGCCACCGATCACGCCTGGGATCGGCACTGAAGGATCGACTGGTCCCGGCGGTCCGGGGAGCGGTACGATCGGCGGCACTGTCAGGAAGTCCGACGTGGCCGAACCGACCCGGAGCACGAACCCACCGATGGTGCTGTATGGCGCTTCTGCAGGATTGGAGTCCGGAACGACGCTGCCGTTGTAATTCACAAGGCTGTTGGTGAACACCAGGTCTGTGACCGGCGCCCGGGTTGGCGTGCTGACGTTGGCGGCGAATCCGGGATAGGTCGCGAGGAACGGTGCGATCGTTCCGGGCGGAGTGTTGTCGGCCGGCAGGTTCGCGGTGTCGCGTCCGTAGTTGAACAGTTCATGGTTGCTGTCCATATCCGCATGCCAGCTGGTCGTTGCGCCGTTGTAGCCGTAGCCGGTGTTGTAGTTGGCCGGGTCGAAGAAGAAGTACGGGTCGGTGCTGAACCGGCTCACAACGGTCGAGTTCACCGGTGCATTCACCAGATAGAAGCCTTCCCGAGTGTTGCCCAGGATGCTGTTGCTGTCCCAGTTGGCGTCGAGATAGCCGCTGACGGCGGTGAGAATATTCACACCGCGGCCGTTGTTGGCCGTGATGCGGTTGTTGTTGGCCGTGAGGAAGGTATTCGACCCGCCAGCGGTCGTGATCTGCACACCGTCGCCGACGATCGTCAGGTTGTTGTTGGCGCCCCCGTCGATGGTGGTCACCGAGAACACGCCAGAATAGACGCCGTTTCCGGAGATCAGGTTGTCGTTGAGGTTCATGAACAGGTCGGACACGAGCGAGTTGTTCACATCGACGCCGTCGTCTCCGTTGTTCGTGATGTCGTTGTTCAGCACATCGACGCGGGATGTCCGGGCGGAGTTGGTCTCGGTCGAGAACACCCGTGACTTGTCGAAGTACATGTGAATGCCGTCGCGACCGTTCTCGGTGATCACGTTGCTCTGGATCGTGAGCGTCGCCAGGCCGTCCCGCACGCCGTCGCCGTCGGTGTCGACGAGCAGGCCGCCGTTGTTGAAGCCTTCGATGATCTGGGCCGGGTTGGCGGCATCGACGAGGTCAATTCGTCCGAGCGCGATGCCGTGTCCGGCCGTCCGCAGGTCTGCTGTTCCGTTTCCATTCGCATTCTCGGCAACCAGGATGCCGTTGCCGCGAATGGTGTTCAGTTCCCAGACGCCGAAGATCACGCCATCGCTGCCGCCCGACATTCCGAGAACGGCGTCGCGGAAGTTGTAGCTTGCATCCCCGAAGTTATGAGACGCCGTGGAAGTGCGAGCCTCAATGCCGCCGAGCCAGTTGTCTTCAATCAGGTTGTTGGCGATGTTGACTTCCATGACGGCGGAGTCATGGGCCCGCAGCTGGATGCCGCGGCCGGTGGTGCCGAGCGTGCCATCAGACCGCCGGCCGTTGCCGGAGATGATGTTGCCCGTGATGTCGAAATCGAGGATCTCGAACAACAGGAAAGGCAGGCCTTCGTTCTGAACGACGATGTCGATGCCGTCGTTCAGGTTGTTTGCAATCCGGTTCTCATTGATCACGAAGTTGTCGATGATCGCATTGTCGCTACGACGGACCACGAGACCTTCGAGGTTGTTGCCGATGTCGTTGCCCAGGTAGGCCTCGCCCTGGTAGATGCCGGCGCCAATTCGCAGACCATCCAGTTCCGGGTCGTCGATCGCGCTGCCGATGTCGGCGAGGTCGGCGATCGCCGTGTCGCCATTGGCCTCGATGTAAATGCCGGCCCCGGCGTTGCCCAGAGCGGCGTTCGTGTTCGAGCCGATGATGTTCTCGGCGATGAAGCCTTCCAGGTGCGCGGCCGTCTGCACGGTCGTCGTCGGGTCGACCGGCGGAATGCCGTTGTTAGCCCTCTGGCCGTCGAGAATCAGTGCGATGCCTTCGCCGTTAAAGCGGCTGTTGGCGCCGTCGAAGGTTCCCGTAATGACGTTCCGCGTGATGACGACTTTGGCTTCAGCGGCTTCGCCGACCAGCGGCGTGCCGGTGCCCGGAGCAGGCCGGTCGTCCGATTCAGCGAAGATCAGGCCGATGGCGGCGTCGGCGTTGCCATCGAACAGGTTGTTGGTGATGACCAGGTCGAGGCTGCCGCCCCGGATTTCGCCGCCGATGCCGAACGACGTGTTGGCGTTGGTCTGGCTGCCGAGGAACTGGTTTCCGGAAATCACGCCGGAGATTGTGGCGTTGGTGGCGTCGAACAGGATGCCCGCGCTGCCGGAGACGCGACGGTCGAAGGTCGTGCCGGTGATGGTGCCCAGGTCGATGGTGCCGCCGTCGCCGGCGACCCGCAGGATGGCTCCGCCGTTGCCGGTCGCGTTGGCGATCGACAGCTGGTCGACGTTGATCACGCCGCTGTCGTTGGCTTCCAGAACGATCGCGTCCAGGGCGTTGTTGCTGATGTTGTTGCCCAGTCCGATCGACACGTCGGCGACCGAGCCGGGGCCGTCGGCGACCACGCGGACGCCGGAGCGGCCATTCCCGGTGATGGAGTTGCTGACGAAGCCGCCGTCGAGAATGCCGTTGCCGTTGGTGTCGACATCGGTTTCCGCTCCGGGAACGATCAGGTGACCGCCGTTGGCGGCTTCCATCCGGACGCCGTCGCCGGCGTTGTTGTTGAAGGAGTTCTGGGCGACGGTGGACAGCGTGAGCACGCCGTTGTCGGCGAGAGCGACAAAGCCGGCCGAGGCGGGGTCGGTGTTGTTGCCAAGCGTGTTGCCGATGATGTTGACGAGGAACTCGCCGCCATTGAGGGCCGTGACCTGCAGGTTGGTGTCGCTGCCGGTCGCCGTGTTGTTGAAGATGCCGGTCGGCCGCAGCGGGTTGGCCTGGCTGGTGGCCGAGATGACGCCGGTGTTCTCGGCGACGATCGCGATGCCGATGCCCGGGTCGATGATGCCGTTCAGGTTGGTGTCGACCGTTTCGCCCACGATGCCGGTGACGGTGTTGTTGGCGACAAGCAGATCGAGGTCGCCTGCCTGGTGGACCACGCGGATGCCGGCCGTGGCCGGCGCGGCGCCCGTGACGGTCACGTTCGTGATGCGGCCGTAGTCTTCGTTCGCAAGGCCCAGCAGCGCGGAGGTGTCGGACGTGATGTCGATGCCGGCGTTCTGCGTGGAGATGGCGAGGCTGTTGAGGTTGAAGCCGTCGATGCCGACGCCCCTGATGCCGGCCGCCGTCTGTCCGCCGTCGATGCGGAAGGCCGACACTTCGTTCATGTTGGCGAGCGTGACGACATCGACGCCGGGGTTGCCGGAGTTCGTCAGCAGCGGCGCCAGGCCTGCCGGGGCGTAGGGCAGCTCGAACTGTCCGGCCACTCCGTTGAGGATGGCGCTGATGGTGTGCCGCGTGCCATCGGCCTTCAGTGCGGCGCCGAGCAGCCGCTGGTTGTCGAACAGCGTGATGCCGGTGTTCAGGTTGGTGTCGGTGTTGTCGTTGCGGCTGCGGACCAGGATGATGTCGTAGTCCGACTGCAGTCCATCCGCGAGCGATTCGAACTCGAGGATCGACATGTAGGGGGACTGCACGAAGCCGTTGCCCGGGGCCATCAGGTTCGGATCGATATGGGCGATCCGCAGCGGGAGGCCGTCGTTGGGGTCGATCGCGAGCGTCTGCGAAGTGACCGACTTCACGCCTGCCGCGACACGGTAGTTGCGCTTGTCCGATTCGGTGAGGGCGTCGCGGACGCGCTTCGGCCGGAACCAGCGCGACGGTGCGCCGTTGGGCAGCGTGAGCTCCATGTTCAGCGACACGTTGCCGCCGAAGATTTCGTCGCTGGTGACGACCGTGTTGATCCAGAAATCTTCGGTGACCTGGGCTTCGACACGGGCGCTGACGCCCAGAGTCTCGTCGGCTTCCGGGGCGTGCAGGTAATAGGCCCCGACGCCGAACTCCCAGCCGTAACGGCCGAAGTATGGGATGGGGGTCGACGCTTCGAGATCGAACCGGCGGTAGGCCGTCTCCTGCTGGGAGACGATGTTCAGTCCGACGTTGTCATCGATGAAGTAGGTGCTGCCGACCCGGGCGCCGAAGCGTTCGGTGGTGCTGCCGATGGGGAGGGCGAATCCGCCGCGCCAGGTGAGGAAGCGGCCGACGCTGGCGAAGTGGGCGCCCAGCTGGTTGTACCAGGCATTGTGTCCGCCGTCGCCGTCCCACCAAAAGCTGGCGGACCAGACGCGGTTGTCGTCGGGCGTGTAGAAGCGGTAACCAACGCCGAGGTTGGCCATGCCGTTGCCGTCGTTGGTGACGTTGGCCCGCGGCTGGATGTACCACAGGGCGTCCGACCCCGAGGTGCCCATGGGAATGAAGGCGTTGATCGACGTGTAGCCTTTGTCGGCTCCGTAGATGTCGCCCTGGGTGTGCTGCGCCCGGTAGAGGATCTGGGTGACGTCCTGCGTGGCGGCGTAGCCCACGCCCTGGCCACGGTCGAAGTGGTGCAGGTTGTTGTCGGCGACGCGCGGCCCGGCCTGGTACGGGTTGTACGGGGCGGCGTACTGCTGGGGCGGGTAGGACATGGGGGCCTGGCCCATCATGCCCGGCGCGACCGCCATCGAGGCTGACGGATCGCTGAGGCCGACGATGCCCTGGGCGGGCGACACGGTGGCCGCTCCTCCTCCCAGTTTGACGACCCCTTCGCCGGCGGGGGCTTGCCCCCAGGCGGTGGTCCCGAACGCACCGCTGAGCGCCAGAGCGCCCAGGGCGACTCGGGTTCGCGGCATCCTCAACATCCGGGAAGGCCGACGGGTGGTGAATCCCAGCGCCCTCACAGCGCCGGTTCCGCGATTCATCAGCCTGTGCAGCCAGCTCTTCCAGGTCGCGTTCATCGATTGCTCCAGCGTCCTGCCGCAAATGCCCCCAGCCACTCGCGCCTGCGCGTGTCTCGCCGGGGTGGGCGTCGAGACAATCCGCGCACCGATCCCGCATCCGCGGTTTCAGTCCATACGGAGTGACCCTGCCGAAAATGGCAGTTCCTCTGATTTTTCGGACTGTGCGGGTGAGGAAGTTGAGGGGAATCATCAACTGCGCAAAGTTTGAGGTTCGTTCCGCTTCTGCCGGGCCTGACGGTTATGCCGGTGTTCTGCCCTATCCTGTTTTCTGCCAACAGGTAATGACCTGGCCGCGGGCCCGCGCGGCAGCCAAGCGGAAAATCTTGCCGGTCAACCTGTCGATTGACAGTGGGAATCCGATGGGACCGATTCTATTGTGATGGCGCGGGCAGCCCGATGGGGGACGCCTGATGTCACCTCTCAAGGGATCTGCAACATGAAGACTTCATTCGCCGTGCTCGCACTGGCCGGACTCGCTTTCGCCACCGTGGGCTGCGCCAAGCCGGAAGAACCGGCCGCCCCTGTCACGCCGCCGGCCGACACCACGCCGGCTGCTGACGCCCCGGCCGCCGATGCACCCGCCGCCGACGCCCCGGCTGCCGACCCCGCCGAGTGATTCGGCAGCGATTGCCGGACAGTGCAGGTTGAACACGACACACCCCGCGCCTGCCGCGGGGTGTTTTCGTAGATATGTCAGCGAACGATGGCCGGCTCAATCGTGTCGGCATGGCTTGGCCTGCCTAAGATTCGTTCTCCAGTCGCCGTTGCCAATCCTCCAAGTCTTCCCTTGTCGCCCCCCCTTCCCCAGCATCGCCTGCATTCGCGCCAGTACGAACTCAACCGGTTCGTGTACCCGGTTCTATCGCGCCGCAGCCGCGGCATCTCGATCGGCGTCAACCTGAACCCCGACAAGGTCTGTAACTTCGACTGCATCTACTGCCAGGTCGACCGACGCAGCGAGTCGGAAACGCAGTTCGTCGAACTCGATCAGGTTCTCGCCGAACTCGAACAGGTGGTGCACCTGGTCACCACCGGGCAGTTGTTCGACGATGAAAAGTTCCGCAGCGTTCCGCCCGCGTTGCGGAGGCTGAACGACATTGCGTTCTCCGGCGACGGCGAGCCGACCACCTACCGGAACTTCGACGAGATCATCAGCCGGGTCGCCCAGTTCAAGCGTGCTCGCGGCCTCGCAGATGTCAAACTGGTCCTCATCACGAACGCCACAATGTTTCACCGGCCGCCGGTGGTCCGCGGCCTCGCCATCCTCGATGACAACAACGGCGAAGTCTGGGCCAAGCTCGATGCGGGAACCGAGCCGTATTACAAGCTGGTGGATCGCACTGTCATCCCGTTTCAGCGCGTGCTCGACAATATCCTGGCGGCCTCGAAACTGCGGCCGCTCGTGCTGCAGAGCCTGTTCCTGCGGATCAACGGAGAATCTCCCCCGCCTGAGGAGATCATGGCGTACGTTCAGCGGATCAAGGACATCCAGGCGGCGGGCGGGACAATCAAGCTCGTGCAGGTGTACACCGTGGCCCGGCCGCCGGCGGAGAGCTTTGTGACGTCACTGTCGGACGCCGAGGTCGACGCCATCGCGGAGCAGGTGCGGAAGGAAACGGGCGTGGCGGCGGAATGTTACTACGGCGGGTGAGGGCGCTGCGCCCGTCTTCGCGTGCGATTGTGTTCAGCCAGCGGACGTCATTAGGCTGGGGGCTCTGGAAGGTCTGACGCCTTGAGACTGTGGCGGGTCTCTGTTCTCGCGGAGTGAACGATGCGGCTCACGTCCCTGCTTCTCGGACTTTCGTTCGGTCTGATTGCGAATGGAGGACACGCCGCGCCACCGGGGGTGTCGACGAGCGAGTACATCGCGCAGGGCGCGGGGCAGAAGCAGTCGCAGGCCTCTGGTCCGCTGAGATTCAATGGTTGGCCGACGCCTTTGCACCACGTTGTCGCGGCGACGATGGCTTCGACCGTTTCGCCGGATGGGCGGTTGCTGGTTGTCGGAGGCGGTTACAACGCCGCCGGCGGAAGGCTCACTGTCTGGGATCTCGAGACGAAAAAACCGTTGGTCACCAGACAGACGAATCGCGGAATCCGCCGCGTGAGGTTCGTTCCGAACACTGAGCAGCTGATCGTGGCCGGTTATGACGGCAAAGCGCGACTGATGGATGCCCGGACCGGACGGCACATCCGCGAGTACTCGCGGCACACGCAGACGATCAACGGCGTCGGCATTTCGCCTGATGGCTCGCGTCTGGCGACCGGGGCTCACGACGGTCAGGTCATGCTGTGGAATCTGCAGACGGGCCAGCACCTGCGGACTTTCAGCGGCCATACCGACGACGTGCTGGCTGTCGCGTTCGTGCCCACGGAACCGTTGCTGGTGTCGACCGGCCGTGATCAGCGGGTCCTGATCTGGAATATTGAAACGGGGGAGAAAGTCGGCGAGTTGACGGGTCCGGAAAGTCTCGTGGAGGACATCGCCGTTTCTCCCAGCGGCAAGGTCATCGCCGCGGCCAGCGGCGATCAGAAGACGTGGTTGTGGAACCGGGAGACCGGGAACGTGTTCGGGACCTTGCCCGCGCAGCGCGGCCGGCTGACCTGCCTCGACTTCTCACCGGAGGGGAGCTACCTCGCGATGGGAGGATACGACGGGCAGGTCACGATCTGGGACTACGCCCAGCAGGCGGAAGTGGCCCGGATTCCGGCGCACAATTCCCCCGTCTATGCCGTGACGTTCACGGGCGATGGTCTGCAGTTCGCAACCCATAGCTGGAGCGGGGACGCGAAGCTGTGGAACAGCGATGGCACGCTCGTCGCGGAATTCCCGATCGCCGCGACGGCTCAGCGGGCCGTGTCGGCCGCTGCCTGGTCGCCGGACGAATCGTGCTTCGCCGTGCTGGATCAGGCGGGAGGCGTCCGGCTCATCAGTCCCGACCAGAATCAGGAACTCGGCAACTTCAGGCAGGAGGGACCTCAGGCTCAGGTCACCTCCCTGGGCTTCACGGAGGACGGGCAATTGATCACGGGCCATGTCGACGGGGCGCTTCGGAAGGTCAGTCGCACCGGCGTGGCTTTGGATCCGCTCGCGAACGGGCCTTCGAGCGTGGCGGGCGTGACACAGATCTCGACGGCAGGACCGCACGCGGTCGTCGTGCAGTTCCAGGATGGCAAGGCCGCTCGACTCGATGTGGAGCGAGCGCAGCTCGTGATGCTTGGGGAGTTCAACGACGTCGTCCAGATCGCGACTGACACGGGACTGGACTGGTTTGCGACGTTGCATCCCTCGGGCGTGCGGTTCTGGAATGCGGCCGACGGCAAACCGCTTGCCGGCGAGTTGACGCTGGAAGAGGGGCAGTCGCCGCAGAAGCTGGCGATTACTTCGGTCGGATCGCAGCTTTTGTGTTCCACGGCGACCGGGATTGTGAACTACCGGATGGTGCGTTCGGCGGATGAGATGACCTGGGAGCGGGGGCGTTTTTTGCCGATCGCCGACGGTCCGCTGTTGAGCCTGGGCGTTTCTCCCGACGGGCAGACAGTCATTGGCGGCCTGCCTGATGGCAAGATCCGGATCCAGGGGAGCGACGGAGTTGCGGGCGCGGCCATCAAGCGCGACAGCACCGCGGGACCGGCGACGTCCGTTGCATTCGGCCCGCGCAGCCAGCGGATGATCACGACGCACCAGAATGGTCAGGGCTGGTTCTGGGAGATTGACGCCACGAATGCCGAGATCCTGCCGCTGGCGACGTTCCTGGGCCATGAGAAAGGGGCCCGATACGTGGGCTTCGCACAGGATGACAGGTTGCTGGTGAGCACCGGCTTCGACAGCAAGAGCTGGGTCTGGGATCTGGCGACGGGTGAGAAGCGTCCCTTGCCGGCGAAAGGCTCGACCAGCATCTGTGCGGTCAGCCCGGACTCCCGCAAAGTCGCGGTCGGTCAGTTTCCCGCGGGGCTCGACCTCCGGGATGCGGCGTCACAGGAAGTCGAAAGAACCTTTCAGAAGCCGCCGCGCGGGCCGTATTCGCTGGTTTTCTCGGCCGACCAGACGCGGTTGATCGCGACGTACTTCGACAAGGACCTGATGGTTTATGACGTGTCGGCCTCAGCGCCGCTGTTCGCGCTCGGCCCGGCGAAGCTGCCGTGGACTTATGCGGCGTTCAGTCCTGATGGCAAGCTCTTCGTCAGCTGCACCGGCGATTACAAGCAGCAGGTGATCCACGGCAGCATCCAGCTGCATGACGCCACGACCGGCAAGGTCGTGCACACGTTCGAAGGACACACAGGCGACGTGAAGTTTGCCTGCTTCGATCCGGAAGGGAAGCGGTTGGCCACATCGACCGCGGACAAGATGGTTCGCATCTACGACATCGCGTCAGGTAACCAGCTGGCCCTGCTGAAACTCTCGGACTCGGCGTTCTGCATGGAGTTCATTCCGGATTCGGACCTGCTGATCGCGGGCGATTACCGCGGACAGCTGCGGCTGTGGGACCTCCAGTCGCAGACGGCCGTGCAGTCGCTGCGGGCGCATGGCGACGTCATTTCGCGGCTGGCCTTCAGTCGTGATCGCAGCGTGCTCGCCACGGCCGGGCGGGATGGGGCGGTGAAAGTCTGGAAGACCATTGGCGAGGGCAATCTGCTGCGCGTGTTTGGAAGCAGTCAGTAATCGCGATTGACGTTCGCAGGTGGTTCGAAGTTTTCGTACGGGCCTGCCAGAATGCCGGGGTGCAGTCGCCGGCGTCGTCTTCCGGCAGCATTTCGCGTCTTCCATCGGTCGCCCGCACTCATGAAGCACCTGCTCCGACTCCTGTCCGTCTACGGCCTGTTTGCAACCTCGGTTGCGGCTGCCGATGCCCCCCCGGCCTACAACGACCCGGATCCGAAGAAGTACGACATCACGGCCCGTGCCAGCGAGATCGATCCGCGGGCGAAGGAGCATCCGGAAGTCGACTTCGTGTTCAACAAGGGGGGCAAGCCGGCCGACATCCAGCATGGCGTCGTCGATACGCGGGTCGCCCCGCAGGGGAAACTCGTGATCTGGCTGATGGGCTACAACGGCCAACTGTTCGACCGCATCGCCAGCTATGGGCTGCATGGCATTCAGGTCCACTACGCCAACGGCTGGTTCGGCAAACTGAACAAAGAACCGGCCCCGGACGACAAGTACCTGGGACGGATCCGCCTGGAGGCCGCCACCGGGGAAGACTTCAGCGACGCCATCGACATCCCCCAACCGGACGGCATGATGGAGCGGGCCTATCAGCTCGTGAAACACCTGTCCAAGGCTCACCCCCAAGGGAAGTGGGAGCAGTTTCTCTCGGCGGATGGCAGCGGGCTCAACTGGGACAAGGTCATCATGGCCGGCAGCTCGCACGGCTCGACCACCTCGGCCCGCTTCGCGCTGCACCAGAAGGTCGACCGCGTCATCATGTTTTCGGGGCCCCGAGATCAGTACGAGCGCTGGTACGAACTTCCCTCCGCGACCGACAAGAATCGCTTCTTCGCGTTCACCCATGTGCTCGATACCGGCTGGAGCGGCGACCACTATTGCCGCTCGTGGCAACTTTTGGGGCTGAACAAGTTCGGCCCGGTGGTGAATGTCGACAAGACGCCCGCCCCCTTCGGAAACTCGCGCCGGCTGGTTTCCGACGCGGAGGTGAAGGCCGCCGACCCGGCCAAGGCCGCGCACGGCGCATCGACTCCCGGCGGCTCGGCCATCAAGGGGCCGGATGGAAAGTTCATTCACGAAGATGTCTGGAAGTATCTGTTCCTGCACCCGGTGGAACAGGTTGGCAAGCCAGTTCCGTTCGACAACGACTGCCGGATGAATCTGACGCCCCGGAAGAAGTAACGGGATCGTGCAGGCCTCGCGGCATGCGTCCGAGTTTTCTGCTCACCAGGAGTTTCCCATGCAGCGTCTCGCGTTCGTCCTCCCGTTGATCGTGTGCAGCGCCGCGCTGGCACAACCTGCACAGGCGCCTCCCGCCTCGCCCGCCCCTTCCGGCGCCGCGCCGACGCGCCGCGAGACGCGTCAGGCGGAACGGGCCAACGCCCAGCAGCAGCGACGACAGGTACAGTTGCCCACGCCGACCGTGGCGGATGCCGCGTATGGCGACCATCCCAAGCAGCGGATTCACTTCTGGAAGGCCGACACGCAGGAGCCGGCTCCGCTGCTGTTCTATGTTCACGGCGGCGGATGGCGTGGCGGCGACCGGGCCTCGGTGGCAGGCCTGATCGCGCCGATGCTGAAGGCCGGGATTTCGGTCGTTTCGGTCGAATACCGGTTCACGCAGGAGGCCCAGGAAGTCGAACCGCCAGTCAAGGCGCCGCTGCACGATGCCGCCCGCGCGCTGCAGTTTGTTCGCAGCAAGTCGGCTGAATGGAACATCGACAAAGACCGCATCGTCGCTTCGGGCGGCTCGGCCGGCGCGTGCACGAGCCTGTGGCTGGCATTTCATGAAGACCTGGCCGACCCGAACAGCAGCGACCCGGTCGCGCGCGAATCGACGCGGTTGCTGGCCGCCGCGGTGACCGGCGCCCAGACGACGCTCGACCCGGTGCAGATGCGCGAATGGACGCCGAACAGCCGGTATGGGGCGCATGCCTTCAAGATTTCCGCCCCGGCCGGCACGGTTGCGGCGAACGCCACCGCTGCCGAGAAGGCCAAGGCCGACTTCGACGCGTATCACGCGAAGCGCGACGAGATCCTGCCGTGGATCAACGAGTACTCTCCGTACCATCTGGTGTCGAAAGGCGATTCGCCGGTTTATCTCTTCTATTCCAAGCCCCCGGCGCTCGGAAAAGACGAGGAGGACCCGACTCATACCGCCAATTTCGGTGTGAAACTTCAGGAACATTGCCTGGCGAACGAGGTGCCCTGCGAGCTGGTGTACCCCGGAGCGCCGGATGTTCAGCACAAAACCGTCACAGACTTCCTGATCGCGACACTCTCGAAGAAGTCGTGACTGTCCGTCAGGTCCGATCCGTTCCCGAACCCCGGCCTTTTCGGAAAAGCCGGGGTTCTTGGCATGAGTCGCAGCGGTTGGCAGTGGCGCGCGAAGACCGGCCCTTACTGCTGCAGACCAGCAGCCCGGGGTGCCGAACCAAACAGCATCCCCCGGATGTGTTGGAGACGCCGAAATGCTTAACTCCCTGACGGACGACCAGGTTGTCCAACTGGCCTGCTTCGGCGCCCTGACGTTCGCCGTGGGGCTGACATCGCTGAGTTACTGGCTCGGCAGCGCCCGCAAGGACGCACTGAACCGGCTCAGCGGACGCGAACAACTGGCAGCCCACCTGGCCGCCGCCCGCACCGTCGCCGCTGCAAATCGCAAAGCCGCATAACCTCACTGAACAGCGAGCAGGAGGCCGTCAGCCCCCTGATGGCTCGCAACCCCAAACACCGTTGCCCGTTCGAAGTCGGTGGCCTTCGGGTCTGATCGGCTTTTTCAGGGCAACCCCGAGCACCCCGGCTGCCGCAAGGCACCGGGGTGCTTTGTTTTTTTGTCCGGTCAGTTCGGGCCTGCGCTGGTCAATACTGCGCCAGAATCGGCACGATGGCGGTCTGCAGCGCTCCGCCAGTGACATGCACCTGTCCGGCGCCGTCGATCAGCACATCGATTTCGCTGCGCACACCGAACTCTGGCAGGTAGATGCCCGGTTCGATCGAGAAGCAGGTGCGGGGCAGCAGTCGCCGGTCGTCTCGCGTCTCCAGGCCGTCAATGTTGGCGCCGTTGCCGTGCGTTTCCTGGCCGATGTTGTGCCCGGTGCGATGCACGAAAAACTGGCCGTAGCCGGCATCGATGATGACTTTGCGAACCACATGGTCGACTTCAAAGCCGCGGATCGCCGTGCCGTTTGCGAAGGCGCTGGTCACCATGGCAATGCCCGCATCGCGAGCCGCCGCGACAATGTTGAAGACCTTTGTGAACTTCTCCGGGACCGTTTCGCCGACAAACCCGGTGCGCGTCAGGTCGCTGTAAATCGCTCGCGGCTTCTTCAGCTTGGCCCACAGGTCGACCAGCACGAAATCGCCGGTCCGAATGGTGGTGTCGTCGCCGCCGCCGGTTTCGTAGTGCGGCAGCCCGCTGTGGGCGTTGCGTCCCACGATCGGCGGGCTGTAGGTCGTCATGTGGCGTTCTTCGAAGTGCGTCATGATGCGGTCGCGAACGGCCGCCTCAGAAACGCCCCCCTCGTTGCGGACGCCGTCGGCGATGAACTTCCACGCGACCTCGAACGCCGAATTGGTGTGCTGCGCCGCTTCAAAGTGCAGGGCGATCTGCCCGTCATCGAGCGTCGCTTCAAACAGTTGCACAATGTCGCCCGACGACTGCACCTCGCATCCGAACGACCGCACCAGTTCGACAACGCCGGCATCGACCTTGGAAACATAGGGGTTGCCGTTGCGCGGCGAATATTCCATCGCCACGGTCTTCCGGCCCTTCACGCACTGCTCGATGCCCGCTTCCAGCTCCTGCCAGGCCAGAAAGATCGTCTTCTCGCCGGGGAGGGAATCGAGAGCCGAATCCTCGATGCGGTGGACCAGCTTGTGCGGCGTGCCGCTGGCGGGGATCCAGTAGAGGAACCGCCGCGAGCCAATGTGCTGGCCATCGAGCCCGAGAATGCGGCGGGCGAGAATGTTGCTGCCGCGAAAGTCGTACAGCAGCCAGCCATCGAAGCCGAATTCGCGCAGGGCGGACTGAATGCGGGTGAGATCGAACATGGGGTCGCCGTTCAAAATGCCTCGGCCCGACTGGCGTGGGAGAGCATCAGGGGGCTCACGCCCCCCGCTCGCCTGGTCCATGGCGAACGCTACTTCTGCTTGCGATTGGCGATCGCCCGCTGGACGGCGACGCCCATCTCGCCGGGGCTGACGGCGACTTCGACGCCCGCCTTGCGCAGGGCGGCCATCTTCTCTTCAGCCGAGCCGGACGAGCCCGAAATAATTGCGCCGGCGTGTCCCATCCGCTTGCCGGGAGGAGCCGTCTGGCCGGCGATGAATGCGGCGCACGGCTTGGTGACGTGCTTCGCGATGTATTCAGCCGCTTCGATTTCGGCGGTTCCGCCGATCTCGCCGATGATCATCAACGATTCGGTGCCCGGGTCTTTCTCGAACATCTCGAGCAGATCGATGAAGGACGTGCCGTTGACCGGGTCGCCGCCAATGCCGACGGCCGTCGACTGGCCCAGGTTGAGGTTGCCCAGCTGCCAGGCGGCTTCGTAGGTCAACGTGCCGCTCTTGCTGATCAGTCCGACGGTTCCCGGCTTGTGAATGTAGCCGGGCATGATGCCGATCTTGGCGACGCCCGGGGTGATGATGCCCGGGCAGTTCGGGCCGATCAGCCGCGATTTCGTGCCTGCCAGAAACTTCTTCACCTTGACCATATCGAGAATCGGCACGCCTTCTGTAATGGCGACGATCAGCGGCACGCCGGCGTCGGCGGCTTCCATGATGGCGTCGGCACAAAACGGCGGCGGCACGAAAATCAGCGAGCAGTTCGCCCCTGTCTTGGCGACGGCCTCGGCGACGGAATCGAAAACGGGAAAGCCATCAGCTTCGGCGCCGCCGCGACCGGGAGTGACGCCGCCGACCATCACCTGCTCGCCGGGACGATGCTCCTGGGCGTAGGCCCGGCACTGCTGGCTATGAAACAGCCCGGCCTTGCCGGTGATGCCCTGGGTGATGATGCGTGTATTTTTGTCGACGAGGATGGACATGACGCCAGCTGTGCGGAGGAGGTCGCGGTCCCGAAGGCGGGCCGCGCGACGGTGGGGGCTCGATTGCAAAACCGGAAGGATAAAGGCTGCGCGCAAGCGGTTTCAAACGACCGGGACAAAGTTGACGGCGAATGTGCGCCCGCGGGTCATTTCCGGTCGCCAGCGCCGACCAGCGAGAGATGAATTCCGCCTCAGCCGGCACGCAATTTCCCGCTGCGCAATGCCGCAGGGGCGACCCGGCGGCCGCCCCTGTGAAACGTCTCAACCTCGGCAATCCCTCCGCTGCGGCGCCTCAGAAGTTGCCAACTCCCAGGAGGGTGAACGGTCCGGCGTCGTGGATCGTTCCGAACAGCGAGTTCGAGAAGAACCCCTGGGTTGTGCCGGCAGCCACGAACAGCCGCTGCGACGTCGTCGTCACCTTGTTGATCGTCGTCGTGACGGTCTGCCGCAGGAGGATGTCGGACTTGCCATCGCGGTTGAAATCGCCGACCACAATGTCGCTGGGGTTGATGCCATTCGCCGGAACCGCCAGCGAACCGCCCCCCACCATGGTGAACGACGTGCCCGTCGAACGGAAGATCGTCATCGCACCAGTTCCGGTGAAGCCCACGATGTCGGTCCGCCCGTCGCCGTTGAAGTCCCCCTTGCGGAAGCCGATGTAGGGGACGCCGGCCGGCAGCGTGCCGAACAGGGTGTTGGTGAACGCGGTCCCGGTCGAGCGGAGCACGACCAGGCTGGCGGCGCCCTGCTTGAAGAACACGTCGTCGCGTCCGTCGCCGTTGAAGTCGCCGACATTCACTTCCGACACCGCCGCCCCTGCGGGCAGCGTCGCCCAGACCGAGGTGACGAAGCTGTTGCCGGTCGACAGCGACACGACCACCTGGCCTGATGTCGAAATGCCCATCAGGTCGTCCAGCCCGTCGCCGTTGAAGTCGCCAACCTGCACATTCGTCAGCGAGCGGAACGCGACCGGAAGCGTCTCGAACACGGCATTGTTGAATTTGTTGCCGGCCGAAACGGCCACCACCAGCTGACCCTGCGCGTTGCGGCCGACAATGTCGTCGCGGCCATCGCCGTTGAAGTCGCCGACGTACAGGTCGCGCATCGTGCTGGCGAACGGCAGCGTCGTCCACGCCGCCGAGCTGGTGACAAACTGGTTGCCCGAGGCCAGGGCGACCAGCACCTGTCCATTGGCGGAATTGCGTCCGGCGATGTCGATCCGACCGTCGCCGTTGAAATCCCCCGTGACCAGTTCCGAGAACGTCACGCCCGGACGCAGCACGGCGGCCGACTGCAGATCGAACGTGGTTCCGTTCGATCGTGCGACAGTCAGGGCGTTGTTGGCCCCGCTGCGGAACACCACATCGTCCGCGGCCTCTTCCAGAACGAGGTTGAGCGCCGGCTGGCGTGACAGCGGCTGGCCCAGGTTCACGGGGCCCTTGGTGCTGTCGATTCCGAGCACGTTCTGATTCACGTCGTTCCGCAGCGTGATGCCGAGGAAGGTCGAGGTTCCCAGAAGTTGCTGCACGAGGGCCGGATTGAGCTCGATCGAGTACGCCCGCAGGTCGCCGACGCCGTTGATGGTGAACGTCTTCGAGCCGATCAGCGTTCCCAGCAGGGCGTCGCTCGCCGTGATCACCCCGTCGCCGCTGTACCCATACACGTTGATGGGAATGGTGTTGCCGGCGTGCGAGTTCACGTAGACAGTCAGGGTGGCCGACTTCACCACCTGGTTGCGGCTGATGGAGGAAAGGTCGAACTCCATGATGGGCCGCCGGGCGATGAACCCCGGTTCGGCCGGTCGCACGTACAACCGCTCTGCGAGCGGATTGACCGATTCAAAAATCCCGTCGCTGTTGATGTCCCGGGCTTCCACGTCGGTCGCCGGAAGGAGGCGCACGAAGTTCGGGTTGACGCCGCCGTGCACGCGCGGGGTGATGAAGATCTGAATCTTCTGGGTCACCGTCGACTGCGGGATCCGCGTGTCGCGGGCGGTGATGTCGAGCACAAAGCTCGGGTTCTGGGCGAACACCAGCGCGTACTGGTCGTTCACCGAGATGATTCCCGTGCGCGGATCAATCCGGAAGGCGTTGCCGAGGTTGCCCCCGGTGATGGAGTAGGTCAGCGGGTCGGCCGAGTCTGGATCGAAGCCTTCCACCCGGCCCACAACCGTGTTGGCCGGCGAGAACTCTTCGACTTCGAACTGCGAGGCCGTAATGACGGGGGGCGTATTCGGCCCGAACACGTTCTTGACGTTGATCGTGACGTTCAGCGTTCCGACCGTGCCGTCCGAAAGCGTCACCTCGACGTTCAGGACGTACTGGGGATTGGTCGAGAAATCGAGCTGGGCCGGATCGCGCACCGTGATCACGCCCGTCGTCGGATTCAGCGTAAAGGCATTGCCCGGGTCTCCTCCGGTGACGACATACGTGGCGTTCGTGCCAATCCCGATGCTGCCCACAATCGTCCCCCGCGGGCGACGTTCGTCGATGTTGAACGTCGTGTCGCGGATGTCGAGTTCGAGCCGCGGCTCGGGGAAGGTCGATTCGAGGGCGTTGAAAACGGCGAAGGGCCCGTTCAGCACTGCGTTTTCGATGCGCAGGCCGAGGAAATTCCCGAACTGCGACCGGACGTAATCGAGATCGAGCTGCAGCCGCAGTTCGCCGGTCGCCGTAATGGTGGTGTTGGCCACAAGCGGCCCTGCGGCCGTCGCGTCTTCCAGGGCGATCACGCCATCGCCCGTGTAGCCGTACAGGTTAATTCGCGGCAGCGTTGTGCCGCTGCGAGTGAACTGCGAAATGTTGACGACGAACGTGACCGAGTTGACGTTGAGCGCCTTCGAGGTGGCCGTCAGGTCGAACTCGAACATTGCCCGTTCGATGCCGATGGTCGACTGCGTCGAAGCGCGCGTCAGCAGGTTCTCGCTGGAATCGTCGAGAACGGTGAAAACTCCATTGCGGTTGGCATCCCGGGCGTAGCCGTCAACGCTGGCGGTGATGCTGATGACCGACGGCAGGACGCGGGTTTCGAACGCCTCCACGAGCGCCGGCCGCTGCAGGGGCGTGCGACGGACGCGGGAGGTGGGTCGCAGGGAATTCCAGACCGAGCCGAGCGAGCGGATGTTGCGCATAATTCCGATGATCTGACTGAAAGAAATGATGTCACAGGCCGAAGGGATGCGCCGCCACGCACCCGGCGCCGGCCGCATGCAGCGGGGCCAGCCGGTACGCGTCATCCCGACAACGGCAGCCCCGGCAACCCTGCCGGGGAATAGACCACTTCACGAAGAATCGAGGGCGAAACAGGAGACCAGTGAGACTCGCCCCGGGGGCGCAGTCTCCCGCATCGACAGCGCATCCTAAATGCGCCCTTCGACCCGCGACCAGACGCGCCCGGCGCTCCCGCCGAAATTTTCGGAAAAATCGTCAGACGCCGAAGACCCGCGCCGCGGCCGGCATCAGCCCTGAACTTCAAAAATCGCTTCGATTTCCACCGAGATGTTTCCCGGCAGCGAGCCCATGCCCACCGCACTCCGCGCTCCCACTCCGTTTTCGCCGAAGATCTCGCGCATCACCTCGCTGTACCCGTTGATGACGGCCGGGTGCCGCGCGAACTCGGGAACCGCGTTCACCATTCCCAGCGATTTGACCAGCCGGACCACCCGGTCGAGCGTGCCCAGATGCGCCCGCAGCGACGCCAGCAGCGCCAGCCCCGTGATCCGGGCGGCTTCTTTCGCCTGTTCCTCGCTCACTTCCGCCCCCACCTTTCCGGTGATGAGCGTGCCATCGACCTTCAGCGGGCCGTGGCCAGACACATAGCAGACGTTTCCCACCTGCACGACGGGCTTATAGATGCCGCCGGCCTTCGGAGGATTGGGGATCTGCAGCTTCAGTTCAGCAATGCGGGCTTCAGCAGACATCGGTTCTTTCCATCGGGCAGGTCAGGCCTGCCGCACATCGGGGTTCGTCACAGGGAGATCGTTTGGAGCATCCAGATTGTGTTCGCAGGCCCCTTTGCAGCCCGGAGCAGGGCGGTCACCGAGAATCGCCAGCCGCAGCCCCTGGGGTTGCGAGGAAATCTGGCCGCGGGTGAGAATCGCCGCACACCCGGCGTCGCGCGCGGCGTCGAGTTTCGCGGTGTGCACATGCGGTCCAAAGGCGACGACGCGCGGACGCGGCTCCTCGCCCAGCGAGGCGATCAGGGCGGGCACATCCAGCCCGGCGGCCTCGACATCGACCACCACCCCCTCCCAGCAACCGCTCGACAACAGCCCGATGGCACGGGCGGACTGCATTTCCAGCACGGCTTCAAAACCGGCCTGACGAACCATGTTCGCCACCTGCGTGCTGAAAAACAGGTCGCTGCAGACCACCAGCACGCGCCCTCCCGGCTGCGCCAGACGCTGGTCCACGGGAATCTGGGATCGAATCGCCATCACTTTACTCCGGCAACGGCTGTCGATGGGTTTCCGGAGCCAGCCAGATCAACCCCATCCCGATGACATACACCAGGCTCAGGATTGTACAGGCCATCGGAAAGTTGCCGTTGAACACATTCTTGACAAGGTAGCCGAACTGCAGAGCGCCCACCGCAGCGAGCACCCGGCCGAAATTAAAGGCGAAGCCCTGCCCGAACGCGCGCACGCGTGTCGGGAACAGCTCTGGCAGGTAGAGCGGCAGCCATCCATAAAACGATGCCGTCAATCCGCCAGCGAAAAACACGGACACCAGGAACATCGGCCCGTAACTGTCGTTTCCGAGAAAAAACACCAGCGACGACACCAGCGCTCCGACGCACAGCATCACATAGGACGCCCGCCGGCCAACCCAGTCGCCGAGGAGTGCCGCGCAAATGGTGCCGATGACCGCGCCGAACCCGGAGGCGATCTGTGTGAAGGCCGACGCCGAGGCGGCCTGCGCTTTCACAACCGACGGATCCGTTTCGCCGGCGGCAATCGCCTGCCGCTCCGCCAGCTGGTTGGCCCACGGGGCGGCGTTCTGAATCGACGCCCACGTTCCCAGCAGGGCCACGCCGCTGAGCGCCGCGCCGATCATGAGTTGGCGCAGAATCTTCGGCGCCGTCCAGATGCCCAGCGAGCCAGGTTTCTCCTGCAGCGTCCGGCCGACATACCGCCGAATCGGGTAGGTGTATCCCAGGTAGGTCAGCACCAGTCCGACGACGGTCGCGCCAATCTGGATCGCCAGCTTCGTCGATTCCTGCATCCCCTCAAACGGCCGGTTCCACGCCCACACCGTGATGATGCCCATGGAGGCCACGGTGCCCAGCACCACGGCGCCCAGGTCTCCGGTCGACCACTGTTTGGTCGTCCCCTTGGAATGCTCTTCCGCCCACTTCTCCGACTCCGGAACAAACAGCCGGATGAAGAATGTCAGCAGGGCAGGCAGCACGCCGCAGATCATCAGCAGCCGCCAGCCCGAATTGTTCGTCAACGCCGCCGTGATGTTCTCCGGAACGCCAATCGCGAGCAGCAGCCCGTGGACTTCGGGGATCAGCTGCGACAGCACCAGGCTGATGACGGCCACCAGCATGAAGCCGACATTCGACGCCGCCCCAATCAGACCGGCCAGCCATGCCCGCGAGGAACTGGGCCACAGTTCCATCACCAGCGACACTCCCAGCGACCACTCCCCTCCCATGCCCATGGAGGCGAGAAAGCGAAAGAAGAACAGATGCCACGGCTCCTGAGACAGTCCGCACAGGCCGCTGAAAATGGCGTACGTCAGCACGCTCAGCGTCATGGCCTTCACTCGGCCGAGACGGTCGCCCAGCCAGCCGAACAGCACGCCCCCTGCCGATGCCCCCACCAGAAACCCGGCGACCATCACGCCGATCCACTGGCCGATTCCCTGCTCGATGCTTTCGGCCGGCACACCCTGGCGGGCCAGCATTTCCTGCAATGCCGGCCGGGCCGCCAGCGGGAACAGTCCCATTTCGAAGCCGTCAAACATCCAGCCCAGAATGGCTGCAATGAGCGCCATCCACAGGCCTCGCTTGCTGGCGGAGTCGGTCGGGACAGCGGCGGGCGATGTCATGGGCGGGAGGGCGTCTGCGGGGGTGAGGTTCAGGAAAACCCAGCGGGTCGGCCAGCATACCGAACCTGCCCGCATTGCACACCATCCCGTGCGCACTCTGTCCGACCGCTGCGTCCCCTCAGACGCAGCTGGTCAGACGCGCAAACGTCCGGCGGTTCTGCACTTCCAGGGCATCGATCACCCGCGTGCCGGGAAATGCCGACCGGGCGGTGAACAGGGCCAGCGATTTCGAATGCTCGTTCGGAACGCTCCCCGTCAACGCCACCGCTCCATTGGCCACACGCACATTGATCCGGGCGAACCGCCGGGGCGATCGCACTTTGAGGGTGTGTCGCACGTCGTCGGCGATATGCAGCGGGTTGCGTGGCTCGGGTTCGGCGGACAGGGAACTGAGAGCGACCATGGCGAAACGTCTTTCGGGGTCAAATCGCTGGCGACAGATGGCGTCGCACGCGGAACAGCGGACGCCCGACAGTCGCCGGGCCAGAACAGAGAAAACAGATCAGCAGAACGGGTGTTCAACGACAGCAGGGCCGCGAGCAGCGGGCCGCGACGCAAATCTGCGTGGGCGCTACGCTGCCGCGAATTCGAAGTCCGCCAGTTTTAGCAGGGCGTTTCATCGATCAGGCCAGGCCGGGAACAAACTCGCACGCCACAACGTGCATAGCACCACTGACACGGGTTCGGCCGTCCCGGTTCGCGGCGCCGCCGGAAAAAACGGTCGAACGCAGCAGCCGGCCGGCTGGCGGACGCTGCACCTGGCCAGCCAGGCCCTGTTACCATGGCGGCAACCTCCTTCGGAGCGAGATTCGGAAATGTCCTCTCCCGGTTCCAGCCGCCGCTGCCACGGTTTCCGCCCCGTCCCGCGGACGCGCCGCGAGATGCTCCGTCAGGCCGCCGGCGGGTTCGGCGCCGTCGCTCTCAGCGCTCTGCTGCAGCAGGAGGCCGCCGGCCTCGATGGGGTGCACGGCCTGCATCACAAGGCCAGGGCGAAGAGCATTATTTTCCTCTATATGGATGGCGGGCCGTCGCAGGTCGACACCTTCGACCCCAAGCCGCTGCTCGAGAAATACGACGGTCAGGATCCGGCGCGGCTGTTCAAGGTCGAGGCGACGCAGTTCAACAACAATGGGGCGGTGCTCGCCAGTCCGTGGAAGTTCCGGCGGTCGGGCGACAGCGGCATCCCCGTCAGCGACCTGTTTCCGCATGTCGCGCGCTGCGTGGACGACCTCGCCGTCGTCCGGTCGATGGTCTCGGAATTCCCGGAACACACCTTCGCCAACTACTTCCTGCACACCGGCAGCGGAATTCAGGGTCGCCCCTCAATGGGGGCCTGGACCGCCTATGGGCTGGGAAGCGAATCGCGAAACCTGCCGGCGTTCGTCGTGATGAATGGCGGCCTCATTCCGCCTGGCGGCCTCGACTGCTTCGGCAGCGGGTTCCTCCCCGCCAGCTATCAGGGATCGGTGTTCAAGCCGACGGGCATGGCCGTCGCCAACATTCAGCGTGCAGAAGCGACCCCGGCGGCGCAGCGCCGCAAGCTGGACCTGATCAATCAGCTGGATGCGGTCGCCATCGAGCAGTATGGCGACCACGAAGCGCTCGAGTCCGCGATTCGCAACTACGAACTCGCGTACCAGATGCAGATGGCAGTTCCAGAGCTGATGGAACTGTCGGCAGAGCCCAGGCACATTCGCGACCTGTATGGACTGGAGGCAGAGTTCAACCACACCCGCACCTTCGCAGCGGAGTGCCTGCTGGCCCGCAGGCTGGTGGAGCGCGGCGTGAGATTCGTCGAACTGACATGCCCCTCCGCCGCCGGAGATCGCTGGGACCAGCACAAGGATCTGGTCAAGGAACATGGCCGCAATGCGCTGGCCGTCGATCAGCCGATCGCCGCACTGCTCACCGACCTCAAACAGCGCGGGCTGCTCGAGCAGACGCTGGTGGTCTGGGCGGGCGAATTCGGCCGCACTCCGTTTGCGCAGGGGAAAGACGGCCGCGACCATAACCAGTACGGCTTCTCGATCTGGCTGGCCGGTGGAGGGGTGAAGGGGGGGACCGTTTTCGGTGCGACCGATGAATGGGGTTACAAGGCGATCGAGGGACGCACCGAAATTCACGACCTGCACGCGACGATGCTTCACCTGCTCGGGGTCGACCACACGCGGTCGACGTTCCGATTCGGAGGCCGCGACATGCGGCTGACCGATGTGAAGGGACATGTGGTGAAAGAGATTCTGGCGTAGGGGAGCGCTCCCAGGACGACGCTGCCAGCGTCGACGCATCAGACGCTTGCTGCGTCTGCCACGAGGCGCCCTGCGTTGCGTTTGAATCTCCCGATCCGAACACCCCCGTTGGTCGCTGGGTGAAGCCCCGTAGCGCCACCGATCACCGCCTCGTAGTCAGTCCCCCCGCCGGTTCATAAACTTGCGGGCCTATGCACAATCATCCCGTGTCCCGTCGTTCCTTTCTGCACTCCTCGGCCACGATCGCAGGCGGCGTCGCTCTGCTCGGCGACGAACGTCGGGCCCAGGCCGAACAACCCGCCGGCCCGCTGTTTGCCTACGTCGGCACGTTCAGCTCTCCGCTGAAGGACGTGCTGCCGACGCAGGTTGATCTGCCGCCGGGCAATGGCCGCGGCATTCACATTTTCCGGGTGGATCGATCGACCGGAGCCCTCTCTGAGGCCAGCGTATTCCAACTGGGGACCAGCCCGAGTTGTCTGGCCGTCAACGCCGAAAGCACCCGGCTGTATTCCGCCAACGAAACCGACCGGGTTGGCGACTCAAACGAAGGCACGGTCAGCGCGTTCGCGATCGATCCCGCCAGCGGCCAGCTCACGCTGCTCAACACAGTTCGATCGGGCGGGGCGGGACCGACGTATGTCAGCATTCATCCGGCGGGAAATTTTCTGCTGGTCGCCAACTACTTCGGCGGTTCAGTCGCCGTCCTGCCGATTCTGGAGGACGGCCGGCTGGGCTCGGCCACGGACGTCAAACTCGATGCAGGACCGATCGGACCGACCCGCGCCCCGCATGCCCCGCCCGGCAGCTTCGCATTCAGCGGGCACGACCGGACGCACGCCCACATGATCCAGGCCGATCCCTCCGGGCAGTTCGTGCTGCACGTCGATCTCGGGCTCGACTGCATCTACGTCTGGAAATTCGATGGTCAGGCCGGAACGCTGACCCCGGCGGAAACGCCGTTTGTCAGCCTGCCGCCGGGCGATGGGCCGCGGCATTTCCACTTTCATCCCAACGGCCGCTGGTTCTATTCGATTCAGGAGGAAGGCTCGACGCTGGTGCTCTTCGACTACGCCGCCGCCAGCGGCCGCCTGACGGCGCGGCAGACGATCTCCACCCTGCCCGCGGGCTACGCCGGCAGCAACTTCTGTTCGGAAGTGCTGGTGTCGCCCGATGGGCGGTTCGTATACGCCGGAAATCGCCTGCACGACAGCATTGGAGTGTTTGCCGTCGGCCCGGATGGCGAACTCAGCCACGTCGCCGACGAATGGACGCGCGGCAACTATCCCCGCAGCTTCACGTTCGATCCGTCCGGCCAGTTTCTCTACTGCTGTAACCAGCGTGCCGACCACGTGACGGTCTTCCGCATCGATCAGGCATCAGGCCGGCCGGAATTCACGGGCCAGTATGTGCCCGTGGGAAATCCATCGCTGGTGGCGTTTGCGGAGCCGCGGCAGCGCGCGTAAACCGGCGCCGAGCGCACAAAAAAGCCCGCCGGAGAGAACCGGCGGGCGCGGAGTTCAATGGACGTCGTGGGCGGCCTGTTCAGGCCGCTTCTTCCAGCGGAGCTTCGTCGGCCACAACTTCGGCATCTTCGCCGTACACGAGTTCAAAAATCTGGTCAGCCGCTTCTTCCAGGTAAGCGCGAATGTTTTCGCTCCTGGTCTGGCTCATCAGGGCTTCGAGGCCGGTGATGACGCGATCCACGTCTTCACTGGTGATCTCTTCGTACTCGTCGCCGTTTGTCTGGTTGATGCTGTGGATGTCCGCCATGTGCCAGCCTCCGTGCCGGGGTGATCTGCCGCCAACGGCGACGGGAGTCCGTTCTCCGCCGCCGAAGTCGCTGTGTCTGTCATTTACTTGCTGCGGGATTTCTTCGCGGCGGTGGTCTTCGTCGTCTTTTTCGCCGCTGCCGGGGCTGGTTTTGCGGTCTTCCTGGCCGCTTTGCCGAACACCCGATCCCAACCTGTCACAAACTTCTTCGAAGCCCCTGTATGAACCGTGTAACCCGTCATCTCGTTGATCCTCAAGTGGGGCCGCCACTGGTCTGGCAGGGGGCCGAAAAACTACCACGCGCGGCGGGACGCCGCCAACAGCATTTTTCTCCGTCAAATTGCAGCCTCGTGCAAGTGTTCCAGCCGGCAGGAGCCGACAGTTCGCCGGAATTCGACGACGACCGATTCCGTCACGCCGCCGACCGGAGCGCGCGCTCGATGGCCGACCACGGTTCGAGGTACAGATCCATGCTCAGTCCATCGACCGTGGCCTCGCGCTGGCGCGTGGCGCCGTCGACGGCGGGGCCTTCATTCACAAGCCGCTGCAGCACGTGAATCTGACGTTCAGGCGTCCAATGCAAAGCCGGCTCGGGACGACCGGCGAGCAGGGCCGTCGCCGCCGCCAGCGCCTGTCCCCCCCAGTTGCTGACGCCCGCGAGAATCAGGCCGTCGGTCGCGATGCGGCAGGGCAGCCAGTCGGCCTGGGGCCCTTTCAGACGCGATGAAATGTCTTCCCAGCGGAGCGCCCCCATGCCGATTTCATTCCCCCCGTCGCCCACGCCCGTGGTGACCGGCCGGCTCGGCAGCATGGCTGCGAGATCGAAGATGCGATGCAGGGGGGCGGTGAGCCGATCGATGATCTCCCCGCGCATGTTGTGGCAGTGATCCTGATGCGCCGGCGGCACCCGGCGTTCAAATTCCGCCGCCGTCAGTTCCGCCGTTCGCTGCTGCGACAGCGCCGACGCGGCCGTATGGCTGGGGCCGACGCGCTCGATCGAGATCAGGTCGTCGAGCGGATGGCGGGCCAGAAACGCATTGACCCAGTCGTCCGAGGCGGCCGCATGCAGCGGCATTGCTTCGACGCACCCGGCCGGAAGACCCGCAGCCGTCGCCGCCACCCGCAGCGCGCCGGCGCACACGTCATCCGTCACCAGCACCACCCGGCGACCGAGTGCCTGCAGCACTTCCCCCAGCAGGGCGGCTCCAAGCGGGCCATCGGTTTCCGCAATCGGCCCATCGGGGAACGGAACCGCAAAACCGGTGATGATGGCGACCGTGCCCGAACGTTCGGCCAGTCCGCGGGCGGCGGTTGCGAGGTCCCCGGCGCGCCAGTGGAAATTGTCGTCACACAGCAGGCCCCGGCAGGCATGATCGACGCGGATGGCGCGTTCCATGTCGGCCAGGAGTGAATCGTGTCGTCTCACGGTGCGAAACTCAGGCAGGCAAAATGAAAATCAGTGAAGCAACAACAACGGCCGGTGCGAGCGGCCGCCAGGGAAAACCGGAAACAGCCCGCCTTGGAAACAGAAAGTGATCCGGTCCAGCTGACGGTTTCCGTTCCGGGGCGGCGCGAGCGGGCAGGATTGCCGCCAACTCGCGACCGCCAGCAGCCCGGCCCCGGCATGCCTTATGCGCCCTCGACGATGTCGCGCCGCTCCTGGGCGGCGGGCAGGGGGGGGGCGTCTTCCGCCGGCCGGTCGACAAATGTGCCGGGCTTGATCTGCGGGCCCGTCTTATGCTGATCGAGAATCCGGTACAGCTGCTCGGCGTCCATTACTTCGACTTCAATCAGCTCGCGGGTGATCTGCTCGAGCACCGGACGGCGACGCTTCAGAATGTCGCGGGCCGTTTCCATGCAGTCGTCGACGATGCGCTTCACTTCCAGATCGATCTCGCGGAGCGTCGATTCACTATGGGCGTAATCGGCCCCGCCCGTGCTCGAGCCGGCCAGAAACAGCGCCCGTTTGCTTTCCCGGTAGTTCACGCGGCCCATCTTGGGACTCATGCCGAATTCCATGACCATCCGCCGGGCGATGTCGGTCGCACGTTCGAGATCGTTCTGAGCGCCGGTCGACGTCTCCTGGTAAATGATTTCCTCGGCCGCGATGCCGCCGAACATCACGCAGATGCGGTTCTGCAGTTCCGTCTGGGTGACGAGGTGCCGGTCGTCTTCGGGGCGCTGCATCATGTAACCCAGCGCCCCCATGCCGCGGGGGATGATCGAAATTTTGTGGACCGGATCGGTGTGCGGCAGGCTGCAGGCGACGAGGGCGTGCCCGCTTTCGTGGTAGGCCACTCGCTGTTTTTCATCCTGATGGATGATGCGGGACGATTTCTCCAGCCCGGCAATCACGCGCTCGATCGCTTCTTCAAGCTCCCGGCTGGATACGGCCGGCTTGCCGGCTCGCGCGGCCAGCAGCGCCGCCTCGTTCACCAGGTTGGCGAGGTCGGCCCCCACCATGCCCGGAGTGAGTTTCGCAATGCGGTTGAGATCCACTCCTTCTTCGAGTTTCACCTTCGCCGAATGCACGCGCAGAATCGCTTCGCGTCCCTTGTAGTCGGGTCGGTCGACCAGCACATGGCGGTCAAACCGGCCCGGACGCAGCAGGGCCGGATCGAGCGTTTCGGGGCGATTCGTGGCCCCCATCACAATCACGCTCTGGTCGGACGAAAAGCCGTCCATCTCGACGAGCAGGGCGTTCAGCGTCTGCTCGCGTTCATCATGTCCGCCCGGCATGCCGCTGCCGCGCACCTTGCCCAGCGCATCGAGTTCATCGATGAAGATGATGCTCGGGGCCCGCTGCACGGCCTGCGCGAACATATCGCGCACACGGGCCGCTCCGACGCCGACAAACATCTCGACGAAATCGGAACCGGACAGACTGAAGAACGGCACGCCCGCTTCGCCCGCCACCGCCTTGGCGAGCAGCGTTTTGCCCGTTCCCGGCGGACCAACGAGCAGCACGCCACGGGGAATGCGCCCGCCGAGCGCCTGGTACTTCCCGGGCGTCCTCAGGAATTCGACGATCTCCCGCAGTTCTTCCACGGCCTCGTTGATGCCGGCCACATCATCGAACGTTGCCTTGACGTCGTCGTCCGCCAGCAGTTTGCCACGGCTGCGGCCGAACGACATCGCGGCCCCCGGGCCGCCGAGCTTCCGGAAGAAGAAGATCAGGGCGATCACGGCGATCGCCATCATGGCCAGCGGCAGAAACTGCACCCACTCTGTTTCCGCCGGCGAGCCACGGAAATAGATCTGCTTGCGTTCCAACGCGCGTGCCAGTTCGGCCCGCGATTCATCCGGGATTCCCCCCAGCGGAACCCGAAACCGCTGCGCCGAACCGAGCGTCCGCGGCTGCGCTGGCAGCCCGCCGGGCTGGTCTTCGGGGTCGATCCGCGCGGGGCGATCCTGAAACACCAGTTCCGTCGCCGAGAACGTCGCCTCCTGGACGTTCCCTGCATGCCATTCCTTGTTTTCCAGCCCCACTTTGAAATCGGACAGCGCGATTTCCCGGCCGCGGCTCTGCTTCTGAATCCATGCCAGCAGCGTGGTTACCAGCAGGGCCGCCGCGATCAGCGTCCAGAACGATGCCGAGGAGCCTTTCTCCGGCTTGCCGCGGCGCTTCTGGGAATTGTCCGGGTTTCGGGTCGGTTCCGTTGGCGCCATCGTGATTCTTCCACGCAGCCGGGCAGGGTCCCCGGAGTCGTGGGGAACACTTCACTCTAGGCGTCGTTTGAAACAGGGTCAAACCGCGGTTTCGCCTGCCGGAGCGATGACCGAATATTTCTCAGGCAGGTACTTGCGGGGTTTCGGAGGACCGATCAGCAGCGTGAGCGCCTCCCGGTCCAGAATTTCCGAGTTCAGCAGCGCCTCGGCGACTTTGTCGAGATCGCTGCGATGCTCGCGCAGCAACTGGATCGCGCTCTCCTGGGCTTCGTTCAGAAAACGCTGAATCTCCTGATCGATGGAGCAGGCGGTCTTCTCGCTGAACAGCCGCTGTTCGTGGATTTCCTTGCCGAGGAACGGATTCTCTTCCGCGTCGAGAAATGCGACCGGGCCGATCACTTCGCTCATGCCCCAGCGACCGACCATCTTGCGGGCCAGGGCGGTCGCCTGCTTCAGATCCTGCTCGGCGCCGGCGCCGTATTCGTTGAACACGAGCTTTTCCGCAGCGCGTCCTCCCATCGTCATCCGCAGCTGCGCATGCAGCCGGCGTTCGCCGATATGGTAGCGGTCTTCCTCGGGCTGAAACTCGGTGACCCCCAGCGCCCGCCCGCGGGGAACGATCGTCACCTTGTGAACCGGGTCGACTTCCGGGGTATGCCACCCGATCAGCGCATGGCCGGCCTCGTGGTAGGCCGTCATTTCCCGCTCGTAGTCGTCGAGAATCTCTTCCCGCTTCGCCCCCATCACAATGCGGTCTTTGGCCACTTCGAAGTCATGGCGGTCGACCGCTGTTTTGCCTTCGCGCGTCGCGTTCAGCGCCGCTTCATTGACGAGATTTTTGAGGTCGGCGCCCGAGAAGCCGATGGTGCTGCCGGCGACGCGTTCGAGATCGACGTCGTCCGACAGCGGAACCTTGCGGACATGCACCTTCAGAATGCCGAGCCGGCCTTCGCGCGTCGGGCGATCGATGGTGACATGCCGATCGAATCGACCGGGACGCAGCAGGGCCGGGTCCAGCACATCGGGTCGGTTCGTCGCCGCGATGACGATCACCGCCTCCGACTGATTGAAGCCGTCCATTTCGCTGAGGATCTGGTTCAGCGTCTGTTCGCGTTCATCGTGTCCGCCGCCGATGCCGCCGCCGCGGATCCGGCCGACGGCGTCGATTTCGTCCACGAACAGAATGCACGGCGAGCTCTCTTTCGCCGCCCGGAACATATCGCGGACGCGGCTGGCCCCCACGCCCACGAACATCTGGATGAATTCGCTGCCGTTGATCGAGAAGAACGGCACGCCGGCCTCGCCGGCCACGGCGCGGGCGACCAGCGTTTTGCCGGTTCCCGGCGGACCCATCAGCAGCACGCCCTTGGGAATCTGCGCGCCGAGCCGCTGGAACTTGGCCGGATCCTTCAGAAACTCCACCACTTCCTGCAGCTCGCGCTTGGCGTTCTCCATGCCGGCCACGTCGTCGAAGGTGGTCTTCTGGTCCGAGGGCTTGAAGCGCTTGGCCGGGCTGCGGATGAACCCGCCAAACATGCCGCCGCTGCTCATCGGGTCTGATGAGCGACGCATCAGCCAGATGATGATGCCGAACACCAGCAGCAGGGGGAGCGAATATGCAAAGGCTTCAACGAACACGCTGGGCCGGCCGGATGTGGCCTTCGTCACCACGTTTCGCTTCTTCAGCTCGACCAGCAGCGCCTGATCCTCGGGGAGGATCGGCATCTCGGTCGTGAACTCCGGAGTGAGGTTCGGCATCCGGGCCTTGGTCGCATCGTCCGGGTTGGGCGGTGCGTTTTTCCAGGATCCCGTGATCGTCTGGTTGACGAACTTCACCTCCTTGACGTTGTCTTTCTCGACCAGCTGGTCCCAGAAAAAGCTGTAGTCGACCCGCGTGCCCACAACCGCGGCCTGGCTCCACAGCCAGCCCAGCAGAATGATGGAAATCAGCAGCAGGACCATCGGGACCGGTGGTCCGGTCCGCCGGGCTTCGGCCGGCTGGTCTTCCGGGTTGGAAGAGCGCGGCTTGGTCGCGGCGGGGGGCTTGGAATTTCCAGGGGGCGCAGAACTCACAACGTCTTCCTTTGAGGGACAACCGGCGCCGCCGCAGGACTCCTGTCCTGGCGGGGCCGAACCGGGCGAGGGCGGGGAACTGCAGCGCGTCTACTTCTTCTCGCCAATCGCGAACAAGGTCGACTTGTTCGATATGTAGAGCACGCCGTTCGCAACGACGGGCGTACTGTAGACGCTGTTGCCCATGTTCACTTCCGAAATGATCTCCAGTTCTTTGCCGTGCTTGAAGATCGTCACATCGCCGTCTTCATCGCCAATGTACACCTTGCCGTCGGCCAGCATCGGGCTCGACCAGGCTGCTGCGAACATGTCATGCGTCCAGTACTGCTCGCCCGTCAGCGCGTCCAGACAGTGCACCAGCCCGCTGAAATCGGCGATGTACAGCAGGTCGTCCTTGATGACCGCGGTTCCGCAGGTGCGGTGCATCTCCTCTTCAAACTCCAGCTTGCCGTCCCCATTCCGGTCGAACCCCACGTAATGCCACACCACGGCCGAGTTCGGGTTCGGGACCGCCTGTTCGCCGGCCTTCGGGTCGACCGCCTGCAGGCGGCGCTGCGGCAGCGGCTTGCCGTCCTTGTCCAGCGCAAGTTCCGGGCTGACATCGCCCCGCTTGGTCGGGTCGATGCACCACATGTGGCCGTTGCCTTCGCCATGCTCGGGGTCTTCGCCGACGCCGACGTAAACATTTCCCTTGTAAATCACCGGCGTGCCGATGATGTGGTTGCGTTCCGACTTGCCGCTCACCGAGTAGACGGACGTTTTCGGGTTGCAGTCGAATTTCCACAGCAGCTTGCTGCCTCCCTGGCCATCGCCGGCCGGGTCGAAGCTGTACATGTATCCGTCGCCGCCGCCGAAAATGACCTGCGGCTGTCCGCCCAGAACTCCGTACGCCGGCGACGACCACTGCCCGTGCAGAATGTTCACGCCCGGGCTCTTGTCGGTCCACAGCACCTTGCCGGTGTCGCGCTCCATGGCGAAAAAGCTGGGAGCGTTCGGGGCCGGAATGTTCACGTGGGTTTCGTCCACGCCGTTGGCCGTGCAGACAAACAGCACGCCGTCCACGCACGTCAACGAGCAGTTCGCCATGTTGTGCTGCGAGACCCCCATCTGCCCCATCATGTCATACTTCCACACGATGTCGGCTTCGTCTTTGTTCTCGTTGTCTTCCTGTTTGAACGGGCCGTCGTTTTCACCGTCGTGAAAGCCTTCGGCGTCCAGACAGACGACTTCACCGCGGCTGGTGACGTACCACACCCGGTCCCCTTCGGCATACGCGGCGGCACAGATCCCCTGGTCGGGCCAGTCGTGGACCCGTCCCGTCGGCAGCTTGGGGCTCGAGGCCTGCCACAGAAACTTGCCATCGGCCTCGTTGAAGCACAGAAACACCCCCAGGTCGACCGTGCGCGGGTAACGCTTCAGGTAGGCGTGGTGATTGTTGGTGCCGATATACACCTTGCCGTTCGCGACCACGACGTTGCCATACGTCTGCGACCCGAGCGGAGCCGACCACAGAATGTTCTTGCCGCTGTCAATGTCCCATTCGGTCGGCAGGCCGGTGGCGTCCGGTGTGTTGTTTCGATGCGTCCAGCCTCCCCACTGCGGCCAGTCCCCCGGCTTCACGTCGCGGGTCTTGATCTCCGCCAGGGCCATGGCCGTGGGGTCTTCGCTTTTCGACGCGGAATCTTCCGCCGTCAGGGTCTCCAGCAGCAACAGCGAGCTCGCGGACACAACCACCGCGGATGACAGCCAGTGTGACAATCGCATGACGAAGGATTCCGGGATGCAGATAGGGGAGGCGGGGGTGCGGACATCCCGTCCGCAATGACGGGTGGGAACCGGCCGACGCGCAGGGTTCGGCGGCGACCGCCCGGAATTATAGGCGGTCATGCTGCGGAATGAATGGCTGCGCGGCCGCAGAACGCCCACGGTTGCAGGAAGATTCTGCCGTGCGGCGGTCGAGTCCGGGCCGCGGCGGACAGGGCTTCGATTGGCCCTGCCGAGCGCGGGGGCCGCGAGTCGACCAGCGTTCGCGAAGCGGGCGCCGGTCCTGCACCCCGTCGCCCGCTCCCTTTTGTCTTTTGAAACGGTCCCTTTATCATACGGAGACGACGAAACCGTTCCCTGAGCCAGACCGGGACGGAACTTTCGTACCCCCTGTGGTGTTTATGTTTTGCGGAGCCGGGGCAGGCCAGTGTCTGCCGCGTCCGCGTGTCCTGCCTGAAACACAGCGGAGCCCACGTGCCGAGCACGGCGGTCCCGATCTCCTCCCCCTACCTCCGCGATCCGGACGTGCAACTGATGATGCGCGCCCGGGATGGCGATGACGGCTCGTTTTCCGAGCTGGTCTCCCGCTATCAGGATCGCCTCGTCAGCCTGTTGACGAACATGGTCGGCAATGCGGAAAACGCCGAAGACCTCGCTCAGGATGTCTTCCTCCGCATCTACAAGGCCCGGAACGGCTACGAACCGAACGCCAAATTCTCGACCTGGCTATTCGCCATCGCCCATAACGTGGCGTGCAATTCCAAACGCTCGAAGGTGCGACGGAAAGAAGTCCAGATGCAGACGGCGGAATCGGGCGTGGCCCCGACCGCCATGCAGGAAGACGCCGTCCCTGAAAAATCGGCCCTCATGCCGACCCGCCTCTTCGCCAAAAAGGAACTGCAGGACCGCGTGCAGGCCGCCATGGCCAACCTGAACGAACGCCAGCGCATGGCCGTGCTGCTGCACAAATTCGAGGGAATGAGCTACGCCGATATCGGAGCGGCGCTCGAAATGACTCCGCAGGCGGTGAAATCGCTCCTCTCCCGGGCACGCGACGCTCTCCGCGAACAACTCGAAGCGTATGTGAAGTGAGCCATGGAAAAACTGACTCGCCTCACCACCGAACAACGCGACAACCTCACCGCCTATCTCGACGGCGAGCTCGACGAAGATGGCACGCGCCAGATCGAGACCGTGCTCGCGGGCAGCACCGTCGCCCGCAACGACGTCGAAGTCCTCGCCAAAACCTACGAGCTCCTCGACCTGCTCCCGCGGCCCAAAGCCTCTGGAGAGTTCACCGAGAAGACGCTCCAGACAGCCCGGCTGGGCGAAGTGCGCCTCGACCCCCGCCAGACGGTCTGGTATCGCCACGGCCGGCGCATCGTCCGCTGGACCGCCTGGGCCGCGCTCCTGTTCGCCTCCGCCGCCGTCGGCTACTCCATCGCCCGCTATCAGTCGCCGCGGCAGTACGATCTGCTGCTCGATAACCTCGAGGTCATCGAGAATCTGGATGACTATGAGAAAGCCGGCAGCTTCGAATTCCTCGACGCCCTCAGCCACGACTCCAGCCTGCTGAAACGAATGGGAGGCGGCCGTGCGACTCCATAAAGACATTCTCTGGCTGCTCGGGTCTGCCGCCGCGGCCATCGCCGCGGCTCCGCTGCTGGTTCAGGGAGACGCCGTCGCTTCCGCCCGACGCACCGCGGCGGCACAGCGCATCGAACAGCTGAGCCCCGCCGAACGCCAGCGCCTGGATGAGAATTTCAGACGCTTCGAAAAGCTGCCGGCCGCCGATCAGGAGAAGTACCGGGAAATCCACGCCCGCATCGAGCAGAACCCCGCCGTCGGCGAAGCCCTCGACACCTTTTCCCAATGGTGGCCGACGGTGTCCGCCCGAGAACAGGCCCAACTGTTCAAGCAGACCTCCGTCCGCGAACGTGTGGCGATTGTCAGCCAGATTCAGGACGAAGTCGATCGCGATCGCGCGGTGCGGGTGTACGTGGGCCGCGGCTGGGGACGGGACTGGCAGCGTCCGGACACCTTCCTGCCGCGCGACAGCTTCTACGAAATCATGGCGGCGATCGAACAGATCGAGGCGGTGTCGTACCTCATCCCGAACGACCTGCCCGAGATTCAGAAGATCGATTCGCGCAGTCCGCAGCGGGCGCTGAAACTGCTGACCGCCCTGCATCAGAAGCAGCAGACGTGGTCGACGCTGGTCGCCAGCCCCGCGACGGAAAGCCGAATCGTCGAGAGCATCTCGAACGAAAAGGTCCGGGAGTCAGTCCGCCAGCGGATCGGCGAGCGGTTTCTCGGCATGTCCCGCGGCTTCCGCCTGCGATCCGCACTTGTGATGGCGCTCGCCAAAGAGCTGTATCTCGAAGGGCTGAAGCAGAATTTCGGCGAAGACGACCTCCGCAGAAAACTCGACGAACTCAGCCAGGATGACAAGGCCGAACTTTATTCGTTCGCGGCCGACGACAGCCGGTTCCAGCTGCGCTCGCGTGTCTTCAGCGACATGCGGGCGGCCTTTGAACCCGTTCCCGAATTCTTTCAGATCACGGGCCGAGCCGGCGACGGACGTGGCCGTGGAGATGGGCCGGCACGCGGCGATGGGCCCGGCCGCGGAGAGTTCGGGCGGGGTGAAGGCGGCGGACGCGGCGGCGATTCCTTCCGTGGGGAGGGCTTCGGCCGCGGCGGCGACCCGGGGCGCGGAGACAACCCTCCCCGGCCGAACTGATCTGGTCTGGCGGACGAATTCCGGGTCGGAGACTTGCGGCCCAACACTGAAAACAGGAGCCTGCGGAGGTTGACTGACCGTTCTCCGGAAGGCCCGCCCATGTCGATTTCCCGCCGCCAGTTTCTCGCCGCTGCCGCCGCGGCCGCTCCCGCATTCGTCCCGCTGCATGCCGCCGAGCCGATCGTCCGCACCGGCCGGCCGTACATGAAGCTGTCGCTGGCGGCTTACTCGTTCAACAAATACCTGCCCAGCAACCGGGCCGCGCAGAAAACGCCTCCCAAAATGACGCTGGAGGAATTCGTCGACTACTGCGCCACCCTCGACATCGAGGGAACCGAGCTGACGAGCTACTACTTCCCGAAAGAAGTGACGCCGGCCTATCTCAATGCCCTGAAGGCCCAGACGCACCGCCTCGGGCTCGATATCTCCGGCACCGCCATCGGAAACGATTTCTGCCTCGCGGATGGTCCGGAACGCGACGCTCAGCTGAAGCTCTGTCGCGACTGGATCGACTATTCCGCCGCCCTGGGCGCGCCGGTCATTCGCATCTTCGCCGGCAAGGTGCCAAAGGGCGACACTGAAGAGCAGGCCGTCGAACGCTGTGTGGCTGGCATCGAGAAGTCGCTGGAATACGCGGCGGAGAAGGGGGTGGCCCTCGCCCTGGAAAACCACGGCGGCATCACGGCCACGCCGGAGCAGTTGCTGAAGATCGTGAAGGCCGTGAAATCGTCGCCGTGGTTCGGCATCAATTTCGACAGCGGCAACTTCCGCACGGCCGACCCCTACGCCGACCTCGAACAGATCGCCCCTTACGCGATCAACGCGCAGGTGAAAGTCTCGATTTCGAAGGGCGAAGGGGCCAAGAAAGAGCCGGCCGACATGGCGCGGATCGTCGACATTCTGAAGGCCGCCAAATACCGCGGCTACCTGGCGCTGGAGTACGAAGAAGCCGAAGACCCCTGGGAAAACATCCCGGGGCTGATCAAAACCCTCCGAGGGTTGATCAGTTAGGTTGGATCTTCGAAGCCGGTGGTTCTGTCGTTATCGGTGCGCCCGGTCTGTGGACCGGGCGCTGGTCTCCAAGGCACAGACAAAATGTCTGTGCCACCGATTGCTTGCTGATCTGCATCAGCACGCTGCGACTATCACCACCCCAGCACGTGTGCGAAGATCAGCGGGGCGACAATCGTGGCGTCCGATTCGATGATGTATTTGGGCGTGTCGGCGCCCAGTTTGCCCCAGGTGATCTTTTCGTTCGGCACCGCGCCCGAGTAGCTGCCATAGCTCGTCGTCGAGTCGCTGATCTGGCAGAAGTAGCCCCACAGCGGAATCTTCCGCCGACCCAGGTCCTGGTGCAGCATCGGCACCACGCAGATCGGGAAATCGCCGGCAATGCCGCCGCCGATCTGGAACATGCCGAGCGAACTCTGCTTCGTCGTTTCGGTATAAAACTCGGCCAGCCAGGTCATGTATTCAATGCCGGTCCGCACCGTGTGCACGTTCTTCACGTCGCCGCGAATGACGGCCGCGGCGTACATGTTCCCCAGGGTCGAATCTTCCCAGCCAGGGGTGATGATCGGCAGGTTCTTCTCGGCCGCGGCGACCATCCACGAGTCCTTCGGATCGATCTGATAGAACTGCTTGTACTTGCCGCTCCGGATCACCTTGTAGAAGAACTCGTGGGGGAAGTAGCGCTCCCCCTTTTTGTCGGCGTCCGTCCATACTTCCAGCATGGCGGTTTCCATGCGGCGCATGGCTTCGCCTTCGGGGATGCAGGTGTCGGTGACGCGGTTCATGTGCCGCTTGAGGAGCTTTTCCTCATCCTTCGGGGTGAGGTCGCGGTAATTGGGGACGCGTTCGTAGAAGTCGTGGGCGACGAGGTTGAAGACATCTTCCTCCAGGTTCGCGCCGGTGCAGGAAATGAGGTTCACGTACCCGCGGCGGATCATCTCGGCCAGCGACAGCCCCAGCTCGGCCGTGCTCATGGCCCCGGCGAGGCACATCATCATCTTGCCGCCGGCGTCAAGGTGGGCGCGGTAACCCTTCGCGGCATCCACTAATGCGGCGGCGTTGAAGTGCCGGTAGTGGTGGTTGATGAACTGGGTGACAGGGCCGGCGGACGGGGCGGACGATTTCTTGGCCATGACAGAAACGAAAGGTGCTTGGTTGAGTAGTGATGTTCGGCAACGTGCGCACTGGCTGCAAGCAGACCAGCGGCGCCCGCCGAGACAGCAGCGGGACAGGCTGCGTAGCTTGTCGGGGAGAGGAGCGTTTGCCAACCGTAGTTGACGAGCTACTCGCGTTTGGCGTCCGCGTGCTCCTGGAGCATTTGCAGAAGCTCAGCCGTTCTGTCGTGCAGGCGCCGGGAGGTCGTCACAACAAGTCCCTTGTCGATGCTGACGATGGTTCCCTGGCCTCCGTTGGACTCCCAACTCTCTGGCTCCACTGAGCTTTCGAGGACTTCCTGGACCTGTGGGGCCTCCATGCCGAGCGATGAAATGCCATAAACGAGTGTTTGCACCTTGGCATCTGCGCGCTCCTTCGTGGTCACCTTCAGAACCTCATCCTCAACGAAGTAATCGAGTTGAGTTCCCTGGACATCTTCGAACAGAATCTCGAGTGCGGACCGGAGAGAGACATTGTTCAATTCAAGATTGATCTCTGTATCCAGCCCAACGCCCGCCTCCGTCAGAGCGCTGGTGTCCAATCGGACCGTGAACTTGTACCGCTCACCGATGAAGCTCATGACCTCCTGAAACGTATTGCCCGCGACCTGGAACTCCGTATTCTGGTCCAACGCCTGTCGGATGAGCTGATCGTTCGGTTTCTGTGACTGAAACGTTTGAATGGTCTGCCGCTGCCTAAGGGGTTTGAGATCGTTGCGGATGGCGTTGGCCTGAACCTTGTCGGTCATTTTCAGCAGATCATCGATCGGCTTGAGGTTTGACGGACCGGAAGATCCGGCGGACTCTTGCTCCGTCCGTTTAACTGACGGAGGCGGCAGTTCCTCGCGCAGGGCCTGGAGAGCGCGAACCTTTTCTTCCAAGGCACGGATCTGCTGATCTTTCACGGCGTCGTCGCGGCCGACGAGGTTCAGGCGGGGGGCGGTGTCGACGGCATTAGCCGTCGCATCAGACTGAATGCCGGTCGGGTCGGATTTCTCGGACACGGCAGCGATGTGGATGCCGTCGGCCTCGGCCCGGACGGAGTAGGGGCCGCCAGGAAGTCCGGCCAGCATTTCTTCAATCGCTGAGCCAATGGGCTGCTCCGAAACATTGGAAGTCACCACGCGATCAAGGCTGAGCTGTTCCGCGGCATCCGGATCAAAATGCACTTTGCTCTGAATCCGACGCTCGATCAGGCCGAAGACATCTCGCAACGGCGCAGCATCAAAGCGAAAGCTCGTCTGCTGATGCTCAAGCATTGACTTGATGTGGCTACGCTCTGTGGAGGGAGCGCGCCGAATGTAGATGCCTGTCTCCTCGACTCGATGTTCAAGTCCAGTGTTCTGCAAGACCGTCGCCAGAACATGATCGAACTTCATTCCGCTCGCGACCAGGTGAACTGGTCGCTGGGAGAATTGTTCGATCGCACCATCCTGAACGTGAATGGGGACATCCAGTTCCTGACTCCAATGGCTAAGGAGTTTTGTGAGCGGTATACCCGCGGCTGAGACCTGGATTTTCTTCTGCAGGGCTGCAGTGGCCTGATCGCGAAGGGACAGGCTCCCAGTCGAGTCGTTGACTGGAAGGGGGCCAAAATGAAGCCCGTCATCTTCGACATGGAAACTCAATTCACCTTCGTTCACCGATCCCAGAATGATCTGAAGCGCTTCTTCGAGGGGGAGCCCTTTCACTCCGGCGAACACTTCGACGTTTTCGTACTTGATGCCGGCCGATTGCATAGCGCCTTCCTCGGCAATCACCGGAATCTTGTACTGGGCTGCGATGTAATGCAGCGCTTCCTGAAGTGTCTGCCCCGTGAAGCGAATGTCGGCCGGGGCTTTGAGCGACTGTTCGACGTGTGCACGAACTGACGGAGTCTTGCAGGGCGATCGCACGTTAACTCATGTTCCTAACAGGACTTTCTCAAGGTACTCATCG
>VFQQ010000260.1_pt1 | contig 124060 bp, 211 predicted proteins | sample 3512341 | NCBI WGS metagenome assembly VFQQ01 (sample SAMN10412373, study PRJNA504923) | tailings metagenome | isolation source: Relicate 2 Philex TSF1 revegetated site | place: Philippines: Tuba, Benguet | collected 2017-08-29 | reverse complement strand
GGCGGCGGCGGCGCTCACCAGGGCTGTGGGGCTCCTGCCGCTGGTGCTAGGAGCCGCCCCCTCGCTGCCAGGACTCTGCTGCTGCGCGTCCATGCCGGCGTTCGTCCTGGCGGGGGAGCCGGCGGGCGGGGTTGCAGAGGTGGGGGAAGCAGAAGGGGTCCCCCCGCTGCAAAACCGTTGTTGGTGGGATGCTGAGCGCGAATGAGGGCCCAGCAGCTGAGTAGGACGCACCCGCATGCCCCCATGCTGGGGCTGCTGTCTGGGCAGAAAACTGGGCTGGGCCGCCCTCCCCCAGACTCTCAGCCGCATTCACACGCTGTGCGACACTCTCAAAGGCACAATTGAGGCTTGGTCGGCAGCTGAAGACGCGCTCGGCACGGCCTTGGGGTTCGCTCGCTCGCAAACACCGCCGCAGCCATGGCGGCTCAGGACAAGCGGAGCGGCCTAGTAATTCAAGCCGTAGGCTCGGCGCTGGGCGTGGAGCGCTCCGGGGCGAGCAGCAGTAGCGAGGTGCGCGGTACCCTTGCCCACGCGTCTGCACAGGTCCTGCCCGCTCAATTGGCCTGTGCAGTGGCCCAGGGTGCGCGGTGGCGCGGGGCCAGGCCCGGGCGGCGCCCCCAGGGGAGGATGGCCTGGCACCTCACCTCTGCGAGCCCTCTCCCCTGCCCCTGGCACCCTCCGCAGGACGCGCCCGTGTGCTGGATTTGCCTGGACAGCCAGGGGCCGCTCATCTTTCCCTGCAAGTGCCCACGGTGCGCCGCCGCCGCCGGCGCCGCGCGCTCGAGCAAAGGGCCCTTCAGCTGCCTGCCCCGCAGCCCGATGTGAATGCCTGCGCCCTGCTCACCCTCCCGGCTGTGCTGCTCCGCAGGTCGGCGCATCCGCGGTGCCTGGCGCGGTGGCAGCTGCAGTCGGCGGGCAACAGGTGAGGCTCGACCCGCCTGCTGGTGTGCCTCCCAAGTATCACCTCACTACCTGGCCTGTGTTCTGGCCCAGCCCGCCTGCGAACATGCCAGCTGTGAGCCAAAGTGCAGCAGAGCCAGCTCAAGGGGCCCTCGCAGTGCACATCGAGGTTGCAACCGCTGCCACCCGGCCACCCACCCGTCGCCCGAACCCACCTCCCCTGCTGCAGGAAGGAGACGCACTGCGAGTTTTGCGACTCGCGGCTGCCCGACTGGAAGGGCACGCTGACGCCGCAGTGCGGGGCCAATGCGCCTGCAGTCATGAATGTCAACTTTGACGGCCGCACCTACTCATTTGAGGTGAGGCGGGGTCCTTGGGAATGTGCTGCCGCCACAGCTAGGGTTCCCTAGATGTTGTCACGCCCTGCCACTGGCCCGTGCCGAGAGCCTGCGGCCTTCGCCCCCTGCCCTGCTCTGCACACCTTCGTGCTTATGCGCGATGATCCTCTCACCTGCAGGTGAAGCCCGGGCCCGACGGCTACCGCCAGTTCACCGAGGCCATCCGCCGCGCCTTCAACCTGCCGGACGACAGTGAGCTGAACATCACCTTCACCTGCGACGAGCCGTCTACAGGTCAGCCCACAGGGCAGGGTGAGACGCGCGACCGCAAGCTGGGGGGCCTGCTGGGGCCCATGGTACAGGGGAGGGTGGTCCCGCCGGTGCCCAGCTGCGCAGCCTGTGCTGTGTGCCAGGCGTGCCCTGTGCCGCACGGTGCACAGCTGCGCAGCCCGTGCTCCATGCCAGGCCTGCCCTGCGCCGCCCTCCTGCAACCCCACCCTAGACTAACAAGGCTAGCGCCGTGCCCCCCTCCTTCGTACCCACTGGCGTAGACAACGGCAGCCTGCTGACGCTGCAGGGGTCGGGCGCCTATGACGCCGCTGTGCACTGCGCCAGCGTGTCGGCGGCGCGCCGCCTCACCTCCCCCGGCGTCTCCCGCACAGTGTCGGCTGCTGAGGGTGAGATGTTGGGTTTGGTTCCGTGCTGGCGAGGTGCATGGCCGGCAGGGGCAGCAGGGCAGGGCTGTCTGCGTGCTGTGTGCTGTGCTTGCCCTGGCCCCGTAGTCGGCGCTGGGCTGCCTCTCCCACCACCTGCCCACTAACCCACCCATACCTGCCCCCTCCCCTCTGCCCCTCCAGAGTACCTGTCGCTGCCCGGCACCCCCGGCCCCATCAACAGCATGGGCGGCGCGGCAGCCGCCTCCCCCGAGGCCCTGTCTCCCGAGGGCAGCAGCGGCGTTGAGGCCGGCGCGCTGGGCGGCAGCAAGCGGCGGCTCAGCGGCAGCCTGCGCCGCCTGCGCAGCGCGCTGCAGGAGTTTGCCTCCGCGCTGAGCAGCGGCGCGGGCGCCAGCAGCGCGGGCATGCGGCCCTAACGGCGCCAGCAGCCAGCAGCCCGAGGGGCCGGGACCCCAAACCTGCTGCGGGCGCGCCTGCCTGCTGCCCTCCCAGCTTTGCCCCGGCCCCTCGCAGCCAACGAGCCCAGCGACCAGTCCAGCTGATCCCACCTGTCTGACGAACCCACCAACCCGTTTTGCAAGGGCCGCGCCAATTGCCGGCAGCGTTATTGTTGTTGCATAGCTCCCAATTGCTTCCCAGCCTGCCCCACTGACTCCGACCATGGTGCGGCCACCCCTGGGGCCCGGCCGAGCCACTCCCATGAGCGGCAGGCTGCCTCTGGGCAGGGCCTGTGCCTGCACACTCGTTTTGCCTGCTCCTAGCCCTGCCGTGCTGCGGGCCGCCTCCCATTGGGGCTCCGCAGCGATGCGCGCAGCGGCGCCGACTGAACGGGCGCCGTCCTGCCGCATGGACGGTGGGCCTATTTATTTGCATGTATCTGCCCCTGCAACCCCCCTCCTCCTGTACAGTGCTTGCTCTCTGTTTAGCTAGGAAGTGTACTGGCCGCAGCCGGAGGGCCCAAGCCCCCGGCGCCGCCGCGCGCTGATTTGCAACCCCCTCTCCTGCCGCATGCCATCCTCCCGCCACCCGCTGCCTGCTGGCCCCTTCCAGCTGCACACATACACACTGCATATCGGCTCTATTGTTGTAACTCTCACATCTTGGGGAGCAGTGCCGCTGCGGGGTGGGTGTGGTTGCGGCGTCCAAGTAGGCGTGGACAGGGCGTTAGTGCAACTGCCTGCAGGTTGAAGCCCTCGATGCACCCCTGAGCACATCATGAATGACAATCTTGGCTGAAGAATTGCAGTGGAAGGTGAGGGAGGGCCAGCTGACAAGCTTGTGCAGCATGCCGTGGCATGCCATGGCCGTACCACAGCGCACCCGCTGGGGTGAAGGTGTCGGTGGCGGCAGTGGCGGCCACTCCCGCTCGGCCCCCGGGCCCTGGAACAGCGCGATGACCGACATGACTGCCGAACCAGTGCTCTTTGGCCGTTTGGTCATCGTAGGCAAGTTTCTTTTCGGTGTTTGTGTGGTGGGGTCCCGGGGAGCCGGCGCCGCGCATCCTGCTCCGGGATGAGATGATGGCGGCGGCCGAGCGAGCGCGGCGCGGCGGAGAGCGCCCTGGGGCCCAGGCGCCACCGACAGACGGCCGGCTGTCGGCAGGCTGCGCCCCCTGCTCTTGGGCCCGGGGTGTCGTTCTGGAACCACGACGCGCTCAAGTTTGTCGTTACAGCAGCGCCAGCTCGCCTGCTGCGCCCTCGCCACCGCCGCCGCCTGCCGCCGCTGCCTGCCGACAACGCCAGCCAAACACATTCTGCCGGCTGCCCCCCTTCCAGGCAAGGATGGCGCGTCCGACATCGAGTTCCCGCTGGACAAGAAGTCCATCCTCATTGGCAGGTACACTTGCCTTGCTGCTGCCTGCGACTGCGGCTGCGGCGTCGCTGAGCCGTCATGCCGCCCGCCGAATCATCGTGACGTTCCTTGCGCAATTCGTGCTTGCTGCAGGGAGCACAGCTGCGACATTCGCATCGTGAACAAGGAGATCTCGCGCAAGCATGCGGAGGTGTATGTGGAGGACACCGGCGCGGTGCGAAGGCGGCGGGGCGGGAGTGCAGTGCTTCACTGCTGCTGCTACTCCTGGAACAGCATAGCGCGGGGACTGTCACCAACTGCACAAGACTGCTGCCCGCCCAGCATTGCCACTATTGATCTGCTGCGCTGCAGGTGTTCATTTCCAGCATGGGGCGGGAGCCCGTTGTTGTCAACGGCGCGCCTGTCACCTCCCCGCTGGAGCTAACCACTGGCGACAAGATTGAGGTGCGGCGGAAGGGTTGGATGTTGCATGCGATGCAGGCATTGGTGCCATGCTGCCTGATGCAGGCAATCTGTGTTATGGTCTCTGAGGTACTCAGGTGCTGGTACAGGCTGCATGACCCCGCAACGCTTATATTATAGCCCCTGCAACTCCTGAACTCCTGATGCTCCCAGGTGCTGCTGGAAAACCGCTCCCGCGTCTTCTACTTCCATGGAGAGGATGAGACGGTGCAGATCCGGGGCACTGCCCGCCAGCCGCTGGCAGACGCCAACGCCATCCCCGTGGCAGCGGCAGCAGGTGCGGCAAAGCCTGCGCTCTGGCTGGCTGCACGGCTGTAGTCATGTGCTGCTGGCTGAATCTCTCACCCTCTGTCGTCCGTGCAACTCTGTCGCACCGCAGGTGCCAAGCCGGCTGCCAAGGGCCCCGCCCCTGCACCGCCGCCACCACCCCCGCCTCCGCTGGGCGCCCTGCGTGCCGCCAAGCCTCCGGCCGCTGCACCGGCCCCGCCGCCTCCCCCGGCCAAGGCTGCCCCAGCTGCTGCGGCGCCCGCTGCCGCACCGCCAGCTGGCCCCGGCCTGCCGGCGGCGCTGCAGGATGCCATCAAGGCGGGCGTGCAGCTGAAGAAGGTGGCGCCAGCAGAGGAGCGGCCTGCCGCGGCACCCCAGGCCGGCGCACCGTTTGTGCCCAACCCTGCCGACCTGCTCAAACTGAAGGCGGGGCTGCGCAAGACGGCCGCCTCTCCGCCGGCTGCTGAGGCACAGCCGGTGCCTGCAGCCCAAGAGCAGCAGGAGCAGGCCGAGGCAGCTGCGGCGCAGCAAGAGGCGCCGGATGCAGCAGAGGAAGCCAAGGAGGCGCTTGCCGCACCCACCGAGTTTGCAGCCGACGGCGAGGCGGCACCCATGGAGGCCGAGGCAGCTGAGGAGGCATCGGAGCAGCCGGCGGCGGCAGAGCCCCAGTTGGATGCTGCACCGGCCGAGGCCGCGCCCGCTGCCCAGCCTGAGGAGCCAGCGGCAGCAGATGTGGAGGCCTTCGCAGAGCAGCCTGGGGGCGATGTCACCATGGCTGATGCGCCCGCAGAGGAGGCGCCTGCTGCCCCTGCCGCCGAGGAGGCTGCTGAGCCGGCTGCAGAGGCTGAGGAGCCAGCCACAGAGCCAGCGGCAGCGCCGGCCAGCGCGCTGCGCAAGCGCAAGAGCGTGCGGTTCCATGTGGACGAGGCAGCGGCTCACCACACGCCCGAGGGCGCTGCGCGCGACGCCACCATCACCATCCGCCTGCGGAAGGGCGACCTGGAGCAGGTGAAGGGTGGTGCTGAGGCTTGTTTGGTGGGCGCACTGCCTATGTCTGTCCGTTGATGGGAGCATGTTGTGCTTGGTTGGAGGTCTGGAGCAGCCAGCTGTTGGGCAGCAACGACCACGCTGACCACTCTCCACCTTGCCTGGCTGTTTGCAGATCATCAATGTGGACGACAACACCGTTGCCTTTGCCCAGTGGGGACTGGGCACCATGGGCGGCAGCGAGACGCCGCTGCCCGACACTGTGGTGTCCAAGCGCTCCCGCCACTCCAACGCGCCGCCCTCCAGCGCGGGCAAGACGCCAGGTGGGCAGTGTTGCGAGGGAATGTGGCCTCATGGCGACAGTAGCTGGGGAAAGATGCCTGCTGCAGTTTTTTATGCAGCTGGTATGGCCTGCCGCAGTCCAACAACATGTCATCACTGCTGCATTTTGTTTGCAGTGCCCAGCGGGCTACGCGAGCTGCTGGCTGGCGCCACCCCGCTGTCCAGCGGGGCACAGCCCACCCCTGGCGCTGCTGGCCCGGCTGCACCTGCACCCACCCCCGCCACTGGCGCCCAGCCTGCGAGCGCTGAGACCGACGCCCAGGCTGAGGTGGTGATGAACCCTCAGACGCTGGCCAGCAAGCTGGCTGAGCTGGCGGAGGAGCACGATGTGACGGTGGAGGTGCCGGCGGTGAGCTTCTGCTGGGCACCAGGGCAGGGCACGAGCTGGGACGAGTGCGCAATTGCATGTTGTGTTGTTGGCATGCAAGGGTGGCGGCCTTTACTGTTGAGGACACTGCAGCAGCCGGCCCTTCTAATCCGCAGCACCATCCGCCCCCTGCTGCAGGACTTCTTCAAGTCTCCAGGCAGCAGGGACGGCCTGCGGGTGACGCTGACCCCCAAGTCTGCCAAGGCTAAGACCCCTGCCGCCGCCGCCACTCAGGAGGCAGCGCCTGCCTCGGTGGCGAAGAGTGTGCCTCGGACCGCCGGCCGCTCCCGCCTGTCCCAGGTGGGCGGCGCACAGCCTGCCAGCGAGCACGAGGGTGCGGAGCTGGAGCGGACGCAGGAGGTGGCTGTGCCGGCTGAGGTTCTGGAGGCGGCCGCCGCCGTCTCGTCCGCCAAGAAGCAGCCGCCATCGGCCAGCCGGCGGCGCTCGCTCAGCCGCACTCCAGGCACCAAGATTGTGATTGTGGAGCGCGGCACGCAGACCACGCCCAAGCCCACGCCAGGCCCTGCTTCTGCCAAGCGCGTCGCCGCTGCTTCGCAGGCAAGTGGGGATGTAACGGCCATGAGCCCTGCCTTGCTCTTTGCGGTTGAGGCGGTTGCTGGCTGTGCAAAGTCGCAGAGCAGGTGCATGGCATTGTGCCATTAGCTCAAGTGTCCACACATCCATGCTGCCTGCTGCCCTGCCCTGCTGCAGGCTGGCCGCCAGGGCACGCCCCGCCTGCTGTCCACCATCGCTGTGCAGACGGAGGCAGAGGATGTAGGGGACGATGTGGAGCAGGAGCAGTGGGCTGAGGGCGGCAGTGATGACGGCTCGCTGGACATTGAGGGTAAGCAGCTGGGCTGCCCATTGTTGCATGCTGCTGTGCAGTGGAGCTGCCCAATCAAGGCTGGTCAGCCGTGGGCTTGCTGTGCGCCAGCCCCATCCAGCCAGTGCCTCACGCCTGCGCATGCCTGCTTGCCGCCTGCAGAGGAGGCAGCGCCGGAGGTGGTGCCGCTCAAGCAGTACCAGCGGGCGGTGAGTGGTGGAAATGGGCGGTGCCTGCAGGTTTGCCGGCCGCCATAGCAGCAATAGCAGGAGTGTAGGCTTGCAAAAATAGGGTGTGGTCCTGTGATTGCTTCGTGAGCAAGAACAGTTCTGCTCTCCCAGTTGCATGCCTTTATCACGCAATCATCCGCTTTATTGCATTGCAGGTGGTCAAGGCCAAGGCATACCACGCCGAAGCCCGCCAGCTGGGCGCGCAGCTGCGCCGCATGACCGCCAAGGCTGCCAAGCTGAAGAAGGCGGCGGCGGCTCTCAGGTGCGCCTGGGGTTGGTGTGCAATGCACGAACTGGCCACCAACTGGACAACTAGCAGGGAGCGTTAGCATCTGCTTGGAGCAGCAGAGACACCTGATCCGGGTGGCCGCACGTCTTCTTACTGCATCACGCGAGCCAGCCATGCAGCTTGGCTTGCAAGCAATCACACAGCCGCCCTTCCGTTGCCGCAGCGAGGCGCTGAACGAGGAGCGCGCCAAGCGCCAGGAGCTGCAGGAGGCCATGCAGCAGGTGCGCTGCTGCCTGCCGGCCCTTTGGTGCTTTGCAAGCTGCTTGTGTGCTGTGCATCTTGTTGATGGGCGTGGCTGGCCCTGTGGTGCCACAAAAGCCCTGCGTGCCATGCCCCGGCCTGCAGGTGGTGCTGAACCGTGCGGCAGAGGTGGAGGAGCAGGAGCGCCAGGCTGCTGCAGAGCAGGAGGCGGAGGCAGACGCAGACGCAGAGATGCAGGATGCTGAGCAGCAGACCGTGGAGGAGGCGACTGAGGAGCAGGAGGCAGCACCGGAGGCTGCCCCCGCCTGGCAGCCCCGCGTCATTGTGCTTGGGCGGCTGCACAAGGCGGTCAGCACCGCGCAGCGTGCTGGCGAGGTCGTGGTGGTGCGCCCCACACACCTGGCGGTGCAGCAGGCGCAGCCAGCCGCCGCCCCCGAGGTGGTGGTCCTGCCTGCCACCGCCCGCAAGACGCCCGCTCCCTCGGCCATCAAGCGCGCCCGCACGCCGGTGCCCAGCGCTGCCAAGGGCCGCACCCCGGCTGTGGTACTGGCCAAGACGCCTGCCACCGCAGCTGCCACGGCCAGCAAGAGCGCCACTGCGGCCAAGAGCGCTCGCAAGAGCATCGGCGGGCTGGGCGAGCTGCCGCAGTCGATGGTGAAGGAGGCCCCTGGTGAGTTGCTGACGGGGTGTGTTTGAAGCATGTTTTGTTCCTCTTGAATGCCAGGGGGCATGCCATGCCTGCCCTGTACATCCACCATCTTGCAAGCCAGCATGCACCACTGCTGCGCTGCCTTGCTGCCCTTACGTGCAGGCACCGGCGGCGCCAAGGTGGTGCTGGAGAATGTGGAGCTGCCCGGCTGGCTGTTCCAGGGCGAGCAGGCGGCCCCCGAGGTGGCGGCCGCAGAGGCGGTTGTGGCTGCTGAGCAGGACGCTGTCCCCGCCGCCCAGCCAGAGGAGGAGGTGCAGCAGTCTGAGGAGCAGGCGGCGCCGCAGCAGAGCCAGCAGGCAGAGGCAGCTGTGGAGGAGCCTCAGGCAGTGGCCAACGCAGCAGAGGTGGAGCCTGCAGTTGAGCAGGAGGGTCAGCAGGACGCTGCTATGGACGCAGGTGGGCGTGGTTGGCGGTGCGGAGAGTTGCAGCATTCCATGCAGCTGCACACGAGCTGCACCCCTGCTGTGGCACGTTCTGCAATGAAATGCACACCCTCACTGGTTCCCTCTGCAACCGCTGCTCCTGCCTTGCAGCGCCCGCTGAGGAGGCCGCCGAGGCGGCCAGCGAGGGCGAGGAGGAGGAGGAAGAGGGCGAGGAGGACTTCTGCCACCTCTGCGGCCAGAGCAACGAGGGCGACATCCTGCTGCTGTGCGATTCGTGCGGTGAGCATGCTGCTGCCGGCGACAGGGTGGGCCGCTTGGTGGTGGCTAAATCGCGTTGAGCCAAGCTTCTTAGTGGCAGGCTTGGATGGCAGCCATGCAGCCCCGACAGCCGTCGCATGCATGGCATTCCCCGTTGGGTCAGCTTTGGCCTGTGCACCCTGTGGCCGCGCTTGACCACCCCATCTCCCACCAACCCCGTGCAGACAACGCCTGCCACCTGTCGTGCTGCAACCCGCCGCTGAAGCGCGTGCCCAAGGGAGACTGGTTCTGCGTGGAGTGCGTGGCGCGCCAGCAGGCGGAGGCGGCAGCTGCCGCCGCCAAGGCCAAGTGAGCTTGCTGCTGTGGTTTGGGGTTGGGTCTTCCCGACCTGTAAGGAGCGAGGAGCGTGCTGTTGTGCCTCCCACATGCCAGCTGCACTTACATGCCTGATGCTGCGTCGCACAATGCCAACCAGCCTCGCCTTCTGTTCTGTTGCAGGCCTGCTGCTGCCAAGCGGGGCGGCAAGAAGGCGGCAGCCGAGGCACCTGCGCCTGAGGAGGAGGCGCCTGCAGCCAAGCCTGCCAGCCGTGGCCGCCGCGCTGCTGCTGCCACCTCTGCCACTGAGCCTGAAAAGGCGGCAAAGGAGGAGGAGGCGCCTGCCAAGCCTGCTGCACGCGGGCGCGGTGCCAAGCGGGCGGCAGAGGAGGAGCCAGCTCCCTCTGAGGCGCCGTCGGGGCGCACCAAGCGCGGCCGGGCAGCGGCTGCGTCTGAGGACCACCAGCCCGCACCGTCAGGGCGCACGCTGCGCGGCAAGGCGGCGGCCAGCACCGCCAGCAAGCCGGCGGTTGAGGAGGCGGCAGAGGTGTCCACACGGCGGGGCCGGGGCGCAGCCAAGGCAAAGGAGGAGGCAGCGCCCACCCGCAGTACCCGCTCGCGGCGGTGAGAGCGGCGCCAGGGGCCACCTGGCTGAGAGCGTGCCGTGAGGCACAACCCATGGATGAACAAGACTGTTGATTGCTTGGGGGTTTGTTTTCCTTTGGGCCTGTAATGCAAGGTATCGATGGGAGGGGCATGGTCGTGCTCCTGCTGCCCTGAGCAGTGGGTTCATGTGCAGCTGGGGGCTTGCTCGTCCATTGATCCCCACTCATCTGCAGCTGCCTTCCTTGCCTGACACGGACATCGATTGTTGTTACACTGGATGTGCAATAGGTGGTCAGGTCGGATCGCAAGCACATGAAGTCGCTCTATGACAAGAACAGGGCATCGAGGGTTTTTCGCTAAATTGCATGGGGCTTGACGTTCGTGTGTGCGCTAGGAGCGGCAGTGTGAAAGCAAAATCGGCGCGTCATGGGGGAGTGTCGGGTGTCTGGTGGGAGAAGAGGCGCTGAAAACCAACTAAATCCAAATCAGACGGAGCCTGCCCAGTTAGGGCAGGTGGCTGAAAAAAGGTTCTGAAAAGCAGTGTTGGGTGGATTGGAAGAGACGTCGCTGATCTGCGGATGTATGGCCTCGCAAAATGCGCTCGCATGTGCTACAAAAGAACAGGATGGCCCAGTGGCCGCTGGGCATTGCGCTGGTGTGAACTCTGTGCCCTGACTAGCGACCAAGCAGGCTGCGGGCCGAGCGTCAGCTGTGCACCTGCTGAGCTGAGACTCTCAGAGCCGATGCCAGCTTATGGTGACAGGGAGTGCAGGCGCTGCAGCTCTTCAGAGGCAGAGGCAGGGGAGGCAGTGTGTGCCTGTCGCATCGCCTCCTTCTCGCCATCAGATGAGTCGGACGACTCGGAGCTGCAGGAGGTGGGCGGAAATGAAAAGGGGATCAGGCTGGCTCAGTGTTGAGCTGCAGAGCAGTCGGGCCACAGAAGGGTGCACAATGACCGGTCACAGCCCAGCCCACCGCCCCAACCACAGGCACGGCGCATGAAGGGCACACAATGCTACTCACCGCGGCAGGCCGTCCAGGCTCATGCGGATCTTCTTGCGGTTGCGCATCCTGTGGGCAAGGCAGGTCAGGCCGGCGGTGAGTGCATGGGTTGGGGCTGGAAGGCCGGCACACTGGCCAGCAAACGCATGGGCTCGACGGATGCCCAATGCTGTTCCACAAAATGTCCAAGCTCGCAGGACACCTAAGCTGCCTTCAAGCCCCTGCCCCTGCCCCTCCCCCCCCCCCCCCCCCCACCCCCCCCACCCCCCCCACCCCCTCACTTCTCTCGGATGGCCAGCCGCTCGGTCCGCTTCTGCACCGCCAGGCGCAGGCGCAGCTGCTCCGTCTGGCTCTCGGGCGCCAGCTCAAAGGGGATGTCCACCGGCTTCTTGCAGGCGTTGACTGGAGGAGGGGTGGAAGGGGGGCAGGGGGGAGACATGGCATGGTGAGTGCTGGGTAGGCGAGGTGTGATGAGCGGCACCACTAACTCAGACAGGATTGCTCAGCCAATGGCTTCATCTCCCAATGCCCTGTAGCAGGCCCTCACCGGACACCACGGTGGCGTACGCGTCGCCGCAGTGGAACATGACCCCCACATCGGGCGTCTCGCCCCACAGAGAGATCATCACTTCCACGCTGCTGCCAAAGATGGCGGTGACCTGTTGGAAGGGGGAGGCGGGAAGGAGGCCGGCGTGAGGGCGAGGGGCTGGGCCGGCCCACAACCTTGCAGCTTGCGCACAAGCAGCTTGGACACAGTGCGGGCTTGGCAGATTCTGAAACCCCTCCTGCACATCTAAGCGCAGGCCCTCCCACCCTGCCAGTGCGCCACACAACCTGCCACACTCCCTTGTGCACCCCCTCACCTGCCCCTCCACGTACACCGTGTCCCCCACCCGTGTGGGGTTGAGGAAGGAGATGGAGTCCATGGCGGCGGTGAGGAGAAAGCCGCCGCGCGCGACGCGCGACGCCGCGATGAAGGCGCACTGCTCCATCCACCGCATCACCTGCCCGCCGAATGTGATGCCAATGGAGTTGGCGTGCTGCAGGGGGTGGGCAGAGAGCGAGGGAGGGAGGGAGAGGGTGAGAGCGAGTGGGTTGCAGCAGGGATAAAATGAGAACTACATTGAACGTCCAAGCTGCAGGTAGGCACATCACCTCACTCGCCAGTGCACCCCAAGCAACAACTCATCCGCCTTGCCTGCGGCAGCACCATGTGCGTCGTGTGTGCGCTGGTCAGGGAGGGAGGGATGAGCTGCTTGCGGCCCTCGCCTGCATGGGGCGTGTGCAAACCATCAGCGGCATGACGCATCAGAGCAAACCGTGCTGACTTCAGATGCCATGGGTCGCCGCGCTTTGCCAGTCTTGAGCAGAACAGCAGGGTTGATAGCTCCTGTTGACGCGCAAACACCTGCCAGACCCAACGAGCATGCACACCACGCCCCCGCTCACCGCCCGGGGCGACGCGCAGCGCAGGCGGCAGCGTGGGCTGGCCCGACAGGTGCGTGATGGGCCGCAGCCGCAGCTCGGTGCCCTGCAGGGCCACCTGCTCCAGGCTGCAGCGCAGGTGCTCCCGCGCCGCCAGCCGCGCATCACGCCTGGCCACGACCAGAGCAGGCAAAGATGGATGGACAGTGAGGCAGAGTGCGGCCGCAGGCCAGGCTGGCTTTCAGGCAGGTGCTGCTGGGCATCTGCTCCACAGGCGAGCTCCCGAGGCCGCAGGCCCTGGTGCGCTTGCATAAGCAGGCCCTGTGCCGCTGCACCCCTCACCTGCGCGCCGCCTCGGAGTGGATCTGCTCGTGGTACCGGTCAGTGGGCACCACCTTGGGCAGGGCCAGCCGAGTGGGCGGCCCGCCAGCCGGGTCCTTGCGGCTCAGCGCCACAAAGGTGAGGTATGCGCTGCAGGGGTGGGGCAGGGGCAGAGTACGGGGTTGGGCGATTTGGGTCAAAGCTGGGGGCTGAGCACTTGCGTCAGCAAGGCTGCGATTGCTAGGCAAACAGTCATCGGAGCGCAGCCTATGGTTGCAGCCTGCCTTGCACTGCAAGCCAGCTGCAGCGCCGTACATACCTGCAGCAGTGGTGGCGGGCGCCGGTGCGAGGGTCCTCCTCCTCAACACGCACACCCACCTGCAGGGAAGGGGCAGTGGGGCAGCGGGCATGGCTGTGAGTGAGTACAGCTTGTTTGCAAGCCCTTGCTGAGCCCCTATTGAGCTGCTGCAAGCCAAGTGCTGACCCCACCGAGCCGCCCTTCCGCCATTCCCCAACCCATTCCGCTGCCCACCCAGCCGCCTGCTCGCCCACGCACCTCCATGGAGGAGCGGAAGGTGCGGTTGACCATGGCTGCAATGATGACCACGCTGCCCACCTGCAGGCCAGCAGCAGAGCATGAGACGTGGGCAGTCAGAGACAGCCGGCGCAGCAAATGACCAGTGGAGCGGCGGCAGCAGTCTGCTAGCTAAGTGAGGCAGCACCGCCTGCCCTGCTTGCTGCTGCATGGTGCAGCCGTGACGCTTCCTCTCTCACACTGCAGCCGCCGCCCTCTGGCAGAAGCTGCAGCAGCCCTCCCCTCCCCTAGCAGCACAGCGCACGTGGCAGGGGCGCAGGAAGTGCACCGCATCGACCGAAGCGGTGACGCAGGGCCCCCGCGCAAACGTCTTGGCCGCCAGCCCCGCGCAGACGTCGATCCAGCTCAGCACCGTGCCGCCCTGCAGAGTGGTGGCATGATGGGGAAAGGGTCTGGGTTGCGAGCAGGTACAAGGCAGCAGACTGATGGGCAGTAGGCTTGCGACTCCGCTGCCCACACGATTGCAATTTTGGACACCCTCGCCCCGCTGGAGCGGGCGCACAACACACACACGCACGCACGTTGCAGATGTCGAGGCCCAGGGAATCGCCTGGCGACACAATCTGCGCCATGACCATGCGTGTGGCCGACATGGGCACCTCTACATCGGCTGGCCGTGGCTGCGGGCCGAGGCTCGCTGCCGCCGAGTCGCCGGCGGGCGGGCGGCCCTGCGACAACCGCTCGGCGGCCGAGCCGTTTGCGTTTGTGAGGCGCTCATGGGGCTGGCTAGGCAGGTGCAGGTGGCGGTGGCGGTCCAGGAAGTCCAGGCCGCCGCTGCTGACGGTGCTCGGGCTGGTGGGTGTTGCCTCGCGCGCCTGCAGCCGCGCCTCGAGGTTTGCCACCTTGAGGCCCAGCGCCTGCAGCTGGGCGAGCGCCTCCTGCAGCAGAGCGGCAACGCTGGGGTCTCCTGCAGCTCCTATGTGCAGAGAGGTGAAATGAGGTTCCATAATTTCGTTTTCAATATTCTGCTTCAGGTGCCACGCTCCGGCCGTACCCAGCTGGCAGCGCCTCTACTGAGTGTGGCAGCGCCGCTGGCGCATGGGCCAGCTGAATGGCATGGATCATGGTTCAAATGGAATGTGCAGGATCATGGCGCAGGCTCCCAAACCACGATGGGGCTGTCACAGGGCGCCCTGGCGCCCCGCCCTGGCCAAACCACACGCAGCAGGCCCGTCGCGACATCCCTCCCCGGCCTGCGCCCACCTGTCCAGCAGGACCCTCAAGGCCAATCCAGTAGAGCACGAGCCAGACGATCTTGCCCACAGCAGCGGTCCATGTGGATGTTGCCCTCCTGCAGCAGGGCCGCGGTGCTAGCGTCGCCCTCCGACGCTTGTGTCATTAGTGCCGGCAGCGTCAATCTGAGAGTGGCATAGCGTTTGTGGAAGGTGCCGGCGCTCGTGGGAAAGCGAAACAGACCCGCAGGAGGATTCACAACCTTGCGTAGTCAGCGAGGGCCCCTGTCGTGCCCCTCGGGCCTTGTGCAGTGGCATGCACTTCTTGTTGTGCATCGGTAGGCAGGCATCCATTGATTGCATGTGATTACATGGCTTACATAATGCAGAGGCAGGCTGGGCAGGGGGGTGAGTGCGGACGGGAGTGTGCACGACTGGTATCCCCGCAATCCCAGGGACACTGTTGAATTGCTAAGAATCAGGAACAGATCGTTTTGCAGTCAAGTTTGGAGGCCGCGTGCACGTGCGCTCAGCTCAGGGGTTTGGTCACTGACCATATACACGCACCCAGTCCACGTGCATCTGAGCGGCCTGGCCGGCCGCCGCCTGCAGCGCCAGCTTTAGCTGCTCTTCGGTCACGGGCGCCCCGTTGTTGTGATTGGTCGTAAACTGCGTGCCCTCGCTGCCCAGGGCCAGGTTGAGGATGATATAAAACTTCTACAGGGGTCACAGTTGCGGAGGGAGCACGGATGCACTTTGGTGAGGACAAGAGATGGGGGAAGGAGCGCAGTCCAGCTGTGCAGCTCTGCATCCTGATCAACACTCCACCGATCAATCGCCCACACCTGGTCAAATGGCCCATCGCCGGGCAGGGGGGCGGCCGTGGCTGGATCGCCAGCAGGGCTGGCTCCCAGTGAGAACCAGCCGTTGCGAGTGCCGTTGCCTGCGCAGACAGGCAGAACATGTTGCATGCTTGCATGGAAGGGTTGCAGGGACAAGAGCGCCATGCAGCAACGCAGGCAGTGAGCTGGAACCGGGCAGAAACAGGGCACAAGGCTGTGTTGTTGAGTAGGGGATGAAAAGCGCTCTGCTGAGGTGCAAACCGAGCTGCGCTCACCGCTATACTTGGTGGAGAAAAGCTTGCCGTCGACGTACCACTTCATCTGCACAGCGGAACGAAAGCAGAATCAGCCACCAGGCTGCTGGCTACGCACGGCTCTGGCCGCTGGGTGCATGGCACAGGTTCAGCAGCCAGAGAAACGCCTCCCAGCCGCCCCCACCTGCTTCTTGGTCCAGTCGAGGCGGAAGGTGTGCCAGTCGTCAGCAAACGAGGCGCCGCCGGGCAGCTGATAGTATGCGGTTGTGTATGCGTTGGCGGGCCACTCGCCACCGTAGTGGAGGGTGCCCTGTCGATGCAGGCGATGAGGGGACGCATAGGACGGTTGGCACAAGAGTGTATTGATCTGCTGAATATCCCAGCCCAAACTACAAGCAGCACATGCTCGTCTGGCGGCCACCACCAGGCACCCACCTGCAGTGACTTCATGTCGTTAGCCAGCTCCCTGCAGCAGTGGCAGAGCAGGACGCTAGCAATTGAATGCCCCCTCCGTGGCTGCAGGTCAAGGCTGTCACCACCAACATGCATTGAGTGAAGCTTCTGAGCTGCGGATCAAGACTGCTTGCTAGTGCCAGCATCATGCATCCATAGCATGCAGCTCGACACGCGCGGGCGCCTCACATGATGTCAATTTCACCGCTGGCCGCCCAAACGCCGTGGCGGCCACAACCCGAGCAACCCATGTTGGCGCCGTCGCTCGGCAGCAGCCAGAAGGCGGGCCATACACCCATGCCACGAGGCACCTTGATGCGTGACTCAATGCGGATCTGCATGGGAAAAGGGCAGGCACCGGAGCGGCAAGCAAGCAATTGTGTTAAGATGGGCAGACAACTGCCAGCACATGCAACAAGCAGGGCTCTTTAACATGATGGCAACACCCACTTACCGTCTTGTATGGCTGGCCGGGGCCTACTGCAAATTTGCCGTATGTCCTCACGCGGGCGGATGTGAAGGGCTTGCGTGCCGCCCCATCATACAGTGCCTGCCAGGAATCCAGCACCGAACGTTCAGGCTGGGTTTAGGCGGCTGGCTGCTGCATGCATGAGGCCAGCACACTGGACGGCAGCAGCAGAGATGGCTTTAGTATGATTCTCGGCTGCATTCATCCAAACCCACTTCAAACACCATGCCACAAGTAAGACCACACGCCACAGCAGGGATGAATCTCCCACAGTCACCTGCAGCACCAGCCTTCCGTTCTCGACCCGCAGGTTCTGGGGCACATCTGTGTACCATTGCCTGCCCAGAAGGGAACAAAGTGCTGGCGGTTCATGGGAAAGGCGTCGGCAGGTAGGTTTGCCCGCATCAGCGGGCATGCGTAGTCCAGCACCACGGTGCAAGCATGCAGCACGTCACAGCTCACTTTTCGTTGTTGCCCCATCCTGGGATGTCAAACTGGCAGCCGTTGCCGATTTGCGGCTCCCACTTGGCGCGGTTCAGCTCCTTGCCTTGAAACTCGTCATTCCACAGCAGCTTCCAACCACTGCTGCAGGGAAGGCAGGGAACCACGGTCCGGTAAGCCAAAGTGCATGTCACGACACCATTCAGGCGACAAACGGCAGTGGGCTGCGTAAGATGGGAGACGAGTGACCAACAGAGTGCCGGAGGGAGGGCAGTCACTGCAGGCACAAGGTGTGCAGGCGCAGCCGGTGGCGGCAGCAGGGCGGCCAACGCCCCATGCACCGCTCACGTCTGTGCGTTACATCCGACCGCTAGTGCGCACAAGAAGACGGCGGCCAGCGCTGCACAGCGCGCCATGTGACGATGGGACCCAACAGCTGCCGCCAAGAACTCCACAAGGCGCAACCACGCGCGGCAAGGGAATTCAGCAAGTGGTGATGCTGGAAACCGGCAGCAGGGGGAGGGAGGAGAGCTGCAGCCAACGCGTGCCGCGGCAACTGAGCACTCGGGAGCTCCCGCCTGGCCGTTGCAGCAGCTAAAGAACTGCACCAGACGGCTCAATTGCGCGCCGAGATCTGAGCCAGGCGCGCCGGCCACCATGCCCCACCTGCAGCGGCACAGCAGGCGCCAGCTGCGGGCATGGCTCCCAGGTCCATCCCCGGCGCTTGATGCCTGCACCCCACCTGTGAGAGAGGCCAGCCAGCCTGTCGCCCACAGCAAGCACTGCAAGCTTTACACGGGATGTTGAGCCAATGGGCATTCATTCAGAAGCACCGCGCGTTGAGAGGCATCTGCTTTGGGGTTGGCAGGCATCGAGGCAGTTCATGCGCTGAGGAGGGGAACAATCAGCATTGGAAAAGGGACGGCGGCAGCCGGGACAGCGAGGCCGCAAAACTGGGGTGGTTGGCGGGTGGGTGTCAATGCAGGGCTGCGCGCGCCCCCAAACGGTTGTTGAAACCGGGCGTGCGCGCGAGCCACCAAAGAAGAGATCGCTAGTCAAACAAAAGGAAGGAGGTCAGCACCGATGTTCAGGCAACGTGGAGGAAGAGAATGCAGGGAGGAGTGCAGGAGATTCAGGGGCAACAAACGAAGGGCAACAAACGAAACTGGCACTGTGCAATGAAACGAGGGCATGAGGACGCAGGGACAGGGGCGGCCGGTTACCCTTGAGAAAAAGAGCAAGCAACCTGAGCATAAACACTAGCAAGAGACTGCAACACGAAAAGCAGGCTTGGGAAGTCAGGCGTCCTGGGTGGTAGATGGCGGCTGAAACTACAAACCACAGCCAGCGCACCCACTTGTGAGGTGGGCGGAATCGGAAGTGGAAGGGTGGCAAGCTGTGGCAGGCCGGCGGTGCGCACACCGCAGGCGCATCAGGCGTATGCTGGCGGAATCGGAGAGGCTGCCGCCTTGCGCGCCGCGGCCTTGCGCTGCGCGCTCTGGAAGCGCGCCCGCAGCACATCCAGCTTCTCTCCATTCCACGCCACCTGCGCAGCGGCAGTTGCAGGCATGGCGGAGCTGTGAGGCCTGCCGGCAGGCGGAGCTTCTGTGGGCTCCTGTATGGAAAGCCTGGCAGGTGCTGAAGCGTACTGCCTGTTACATCGGCAGCAGCCAAAGTTTGCAGCAGCCAGCCCTGCAACCCCATCCCTGCCTAACTCCAGACGTGGTCAGCAGCCCACCCACCTCCTTCCAGCCATCGCAGCTCTGGCGCTGGGGGTTGCGCTCCCGCAGCACCACCAGCGCAAACTTGGAGATGGCTCGGTAGCGCGTGCCGCCGTACACAATGGTGCCTGTGAGGGGCGGGGAGGGGGTGGAGAGGAGCGGGGTTGGCATGCTGGACTGAAAGAGGCTGGGGAGAAGCACGCAGGCATACAGACCAGGGGGTCTGCAAGTGCCAACACATACCAAAGGAGCTGCTGGTAGCGAACGGACTCGGGGCTTCTGCCCTGCCACCCAGGCACTCACCGTCCTCCTCCAGGGAGGCGTGGATGTCCTGCATGCCCACTGTGAAGCGGTAGGCGCCGGGCTGCACGGCGAGGGAGCGGCAGTTGGCTAGAGGGTGTGAAACTGGGAAGGCTTGGGATGCTTCACAGGCAGCAGGTTTCGCAGATCCCAGCTTTGGTACAAGGTTTTGCTGCCTGCTGCTGCGGCTCTGGGCATGCTCCCACCAAGCCCGCCTTCCTGTCCTACGACCAACAGGAGCTCCTCTCCCCCAGGCTCACCCGCATGAAGCCAGACTCCACCAGCTCAGCAAAGGAGGGCCGGTTCTTCAGATCGCCAGACGACTGGCGGCTGCTGGGCCGCGAGCGCTGGCCCGCGCCAGATGCCGCTCGGCGCCCCGAGGCGGCACGCCCCGCCGCAGCAAAGGGCGTGCCTGCCGCCGCTGCCGCGGCCGCCGCCGCGCCGCCGCGCTTGGGCGCGCCTGCCCCGCTGGCAATGGCGGCGCCGGCTAGCGGCGCGCCGTCCTGCTGCCCCGTCGGCTGCTGGCCGCCCGTGCCGGCGGGGCGCTGCCGGCGGGCGGCCCCCGCGCGCGGCGGCGAGGGAGGCTCCTCAGAGGGGTCGAAAGTGACAAACTCATTGTCCATGGGCAGGTGGCCCTGGTAGGCCTGGACGGCACGGCGCTGCAGGCGCTGGCTGGCGCGCGTGGGCGCGGCGTGCGGGTCTGCGGATGGGTCGGCAGGCGGCAGGGATGGCTGCTCAAGCAGAAAGGCAAGTACGGCAGCCTGAGAGGCATGATAGGCAGCATGTACACAGCTGCACCCCAGCCGCCACCCAGTGCTAGCACCAGACGCTTGCATGGCAATCCCTTGCAACCTGCGTATCCAGCCACCCCTGCATGTGGGCAATTCACCTGACGAGACAAGCTCGCCCGACTTGAAGGGCAGATAGGCGGCATCCTGATCGTCCTCCTCATCGCGATAGGCATCGTCCAGCTCCTCATCATCCGAGGAGAAGCCGCTCTGCTGGCGCAGCAGGCTGGCCGCGGACGCACGCGCGGCACGCCTGCCGCCGCGCCCAGTCGGCGCTGCCACCTGTGCAGCAGGCGCTGCCATGACTGCCGCCTCTGCTGCTGCTGGTAGCGGAGCGGCAGCAAGCGCTGCCGCCGCAGCGGGGGTGGGCTGCAGCACAGGAACGGACGCCCCTGCTGCAACGGCTGCCGCTGCCACAGCAGCGGCGTCAAACTGCAGGGCGGGTGTGGCATCCACCTCCATGGGAGCCTCAGTCTTGGCCACACCTGCTGCTGCTGCTGCTGCTGCCTCTGCTGCTGCCGCTGCTCCATCTGTTGCAGCGGCAACAGGCGCCGCACGGGCACGCTTGGCTGGCGGGCTGTCCTCCGCCCCCTGGCGCCGCTTCAGGGCTGCTCCAGCGGGCTGGCTCTCTTGCTGCTGCTGCTGCTGCTGCTGCACTGCGGGTGTGACGCCTGCTGCCAGGCCTCCACTGGCTGCGCTGCCGGGCGTGCTGCTCACACGCCCCGCGCTGCCGGCGCTGCCTGCCTCTGCCACCGTGCCGGCGCTGCCACCGCTGTCACGGCTGCCGCCGGCGGGCCGGGCAGCAGGCACGGTCACAACGGCCGCCGCCCCTGCTGCTGCAGCGGCTGCGGTGCTGGCCTTGCAGGGCGTGTAGCCGGAGGGCAGCTTGGGATTCCACCACATGTTGCCCACATGCACAATGACCTCAGGGTCGCGCGGCGGCGCCAGCCTGGCGAACAGTTCGCATGGGGGTTTGGAGGCAGAAGGGATCGGCGTCAGCGCTTGGGGTGGAAGATGCACAGCCAGACTAGCCCTGCGTGCAAGCTTGCCTGCCATCGCTTGGAAAGGCACTCCAGCAGCTGTGGACAGCAGCCGCAGCGACACAGGCTCCAACATGCAGCAGAAACAAAGACAGCCCCCAGCTGCACAGCGAATCCAACTAGCAACGCAGCCCCACCACTCACTTGCGGTTGGCGCGGATGGCATCCCTCATGCGCTCCTTCAGGTCTGTGCCCGCCAGGTGCTGCTCGCTCACAAACAGGTGCCCCACAGCCGTCTCCGGCAGCGCGGCCGCAAAGCGGCGCCAGGCCTGTGAAGGGTGGCAGGGGGGCGGTATGGTGGCAGGGGTGAGCGGAGGGCTTGGCGGCTGCAGGGCTATGTTGTGTTGGTGCGCGTGTGGCACCGATGTCCGCAGCCGACCGTGCACGTGCATGCTGATGTCTGCTCGGTGACTGGCTGCTGGCCACTGCCTCATACCTTCCAAGCTTTGCAGCCCACCCACCCTCTCACCTCCGGGCTGGTGGCAAAGTTCTCGCCCACATTGACCGCCCAGACGCGCTTGTGGCGCAGCACGCCCGCCAGCCGGTCCAGCTGAGCGTCCTGCATGCCCTGCGCAGGCGGGGCAGGCAAGAGGATGGGAAGGGCCCGGCGTAAGAGGGCTGTGGGAATGGCGAGGAGTGGCGCGAAGCTGCGGCGCAATCAGAGCAAAAGGTATGGCATCCAAGCTGCATGAGCCCGGCCGGCCTTGTGGTTGCCACCTGGCAGCCCACCTGCTCAAAGTTCTGGATGTAGAGCGCCTCCACGCGCGTGTTGGCCTCCAGCGCATCAAGCACAGCGTCCAGCACCTGGGGGTGATGGAAGACAGCAAGGCATGCAGGTGTGGGTGTGCCTGTGCATGCATAGCCCTTGGCGATGGGCATTGCGCAGCTGGATTGCGACAAGCAAGCAGTGCCACCTCTCGCTTGCTCCCCGGCCACCCCCTGCTCAGCTCACTACAGCAGCCCCCTCTGCCTCACCTGCGGCGGAACATCGCCGCGAAGGAACTGGCGCAGGCGCAGCACGCGGCCCTGGGCCTCAAACTCGGTGCTGTTGCCTCGAATCATGTCCAGGAACTGGCTCAAGGCAGGGGAGCGTGAAGGGTCGTCCTCTCCGTGCACCACCTGCGCAGCTGCTGCCGCCTGCGCTCCTGTGGCCGGCGCTGCTGCTGCTGCTGCTGCTGTGCCTGCTGCTGCATTTGCGGGGACCTGTGCCGCTTGCGCTGCCGGAGCTGGCTGCCCGGCGCTGATGGCTGCAAAAGCAGTAGGGGCACGGGTAGCCGCAATGGCCGGCACGGGCTGCACCTCCACAAGCACCCCACGATCCAGGGAAGCCACTGGCTGCACTGGGATCCTCACACCCTCCTCCTCGGCTCCCCCGGCTGCTGCCGCTGGTGCGCCTGCCGTGCCTGCCTCCCCTGCTGGCCTGCTGCCGCTGTTGCTGTCTGAGGTCTGCTTCAGCTGAGCAGGCTGCTGGGTTGCAGCAGCCACGCGCCGTACACCGTCAGGTGTGAGGAATTCTGCGGCAGAGAGCAAGAGAGATGCAAGGCATGAAGCACCACTTGAGCGGCTGCACAGTGCTTCCATGTGCGCACAGCCCGACCAAACTTGACAGCATGCAAGCAGCGCAGCCAGGACAACTGCAGTGCGGCTGCAGGCTAGAGTGTAGCGCACAGCATGGACCCACCATCGTCTACTGGAGCCCAGTCGGCCATGCGCTCGCCCCCACGGTGCATGCCGCCAGGCAGCGGCACCATGAAAGGGCCGTGGTGCACCTGAGAGCCCCCTGCCGGCCTGGCGCCGCCGCCTCCCAGCTGTGGGCGTAGCAGCGCTGTGCCGTGCGGCGGCAGCGGCGCTCCAGACCGCATCAGCTGCGGCGCCTGCCCCGGCCGCGGCGCGGGCGCTGCCCCCAGCGGGCGCCAGCCAGCCGGGTGCGGCGGTTGGCTGCGCAGCAGCGGGCGCGGTGGTGTGCTGCCTGGCGGCCCTCGCAGCACGCCCGGCAGCAGCAGGGGATGCCGCGGCGCCAGCCCTGCCAGCGGGGCTAGGCCCGGCAGGCTTGGCGGCTCGCGCAGGCCCGCAATGCTGGGGGGCAGCGGCGAGCAGCCGGGGAGCGGGCGGCGGGGCGACAGGCAAGCGAGCTCCAGGCTGGACAGGTGCGGCACGTCTCCCAGGAAGCTGCCAGGCCGTGAGGCCGGGCTGCGCGATGGGTCACGCGCACGTGCTGCCGCCGGCACGGGGCCCTGCAGCAGCGGGTGCAGGCGGGCTGGGGGCTCGCCACATGTCCAACCAGAATACAAGGCAGGTGCAGTGCAGCATAACAGCAGCATGGTAAGGCTATAAACCAGCAATCTGGCCCTGCTGGCACACCAGCGGCCCTCCATGCAAGGCTTACCTGCAGCAGGTCTGCCAGCGAGAAGCCCTCCGATGTGGGGGACAGAATGTCCAGCGCCGACGGGCCAGCAGCGGCCGTGAGGCGGGGCGTGACGCCGCCGTCTTCCTCGGCTGCTGCTGCTGCTACTGCTGTTGCTGCGCCGCTCGGCTGTGGAATGGCAATGGCTCCCAGCCCCGGTGATGCGGCTGCTGCTGCTGCTGCCGCCGCCGTGACCACTGCCATGCCAGGCCCATCACCTGCCGTTACAGCACCTTCTCCTGCCGCCTCGGCTGCTGTTGTGGCTGCCAGCGCAGCTGCGGCTGCTTCCCCAAGCAGGGCGGCATCAGCGCTGCTCTCGGGGCTGTGCACCAGCAGCTGCGGATCAGCGGCCGGTGCTGCTGGGCCAGTGAAGAGCAGCTCATCCTCGTGCTGCTGCTGCTGCTGCGGCTGCTGCTGCTGCGGTGCTGCTGGCAGCCGCCCCTGCCCTTGCTGCTGGTTGCGTGCTAGCGTGAGTGCCGAGGGCGGGGACTGCTCACCCGGCAGTGGCGCCTCGAGTGCGGCGGGCGCCGGCGTCTGAGGCGGCAGCGGCTTGCTGGGGCTCGTCTGGGTGCCGGCGCCGCCGGCGCCGGCCGCTTGGGCCGCCTTGCTGGGCGTCACATCCTGCCGGACCCTGCGCCGAGCCGTGGCGGTCGACCTAGACGAGACCATGCACCTGCGGGGCAGGGCGAGGGCAACAGTGTGGGCCGGGCGCGCTGGAGCGGTGAGCGGCGGGAAACAGTGCGCCGGCATTCTGGTGCGCGTGAGCCCGCCGGCTGCAGCTTTACCCCCACTCCTCAGGCGCCTCCAAGGCCTGGGAGCGCTCCCTGCAGGGGCGGCGGCTGGCACAGGCTCCTGGCGGCGAGCAAGGGCGGCGCCGGGCGCCCGGACCGCCTGCAACCGCCCTCCAGCGGCTGCTAAACCCAATTGAGACGCTGAGCTGGGCGCTGGAGGCTGAGCCGGCGCTGGGCCGGCCCCCCTGGGCGCTGCCCAACCCTTACCTGCTGCAAAAAGATCCGGCGCCCTCTCAAGCCGCCATCGGACGACGCGCAGGGGGCAGCGGGCAGGCGTGGAGGCGGGTGCAGCGCCGCTAACACAACACGTGCCGCTTTGCCACGCCTAGTTGCGCTGCAGCGATCAATTGAGGGCTAGCGGTGCAATCGGGCGATGCAGGGCAGCCTGCTCAGCAGGGCCCACCCGTGGCTGCGCATTGGGTGCGCTAGCAAGTCAGAGAGGCGGCCCCTGCCTCGATCCTTGCCGCAGAGGCCCTGATACGATCAGAGCAACTCGTGCAGAGCAGGCCGGATTGCTGCAGTGCAGGTGCCCACGCCGGTGTGCCCTCCGCTGCCGCCGGTCACAGTACGGTGTTACAAGCCTCCCTGCCCAATTTCCAATTCGCAGGTGTCAAGTGCAAGGACTGGGCGACAGCAGGCAGGCCTGAGGGCGGTATGCAAGAATAGCTGTAAGCCGGGCGCTGCCTGCTGTGGTGCTGCAAGCGGCCCAGCACACCACAACGGCGCCCATCATGCCGCGCCAATGCCTCAGCGCCCTGCGAGCCGCTGCGCCAGCTTGCGGGCGCCCACATCCCTCAGAATCTCCGAGCAAATGCCCTGCGGGTCGGTGATCGGGTTGGAAGTAGTGGTGAGCGCCTTGCTCACTAAGCAGGCACGCCGTTGCGAGGGCCTGAGGCACCAGCCCGTAGCCCGGCGCTTGCTCCTCGCCAGCCGGCCCTGCATCCTCCACCACGCCTCAACCCAGCAGCCAGGCTCTCACCGTGTCCTCAAAAAACTCCGTCTGTATCTGCTTCCAGCCGCCCAGCCGCTTCTCGGCAGTCCACAGGCCCTTGACGGGCGGCAGCCCAAACTCCTCCTGCAGCTCCTTGAAGTTGGTCCTGCGGGTGGCAGGATGTGGGGCGGGACAATGGAGAAGTGAGCAAGCCAGGCACAAGTGGGTGGGGCACAGAGACAGCTCGCCAGCAGTGCTGGAGGTTCACTCGGCGGGCATGGGCGGCACCAGCGGTACCCAATCACGCAGCCTCAAAGCTACGTCAAGCTACTGACTCCCCACAAATTGCGCACCTGAAGCCGCAGGCGGCAAACTCGCGCTGCGCCTCCCGCGTGTACAGGTACTGGCCAAAGGCCTGGGCCGCCTCGCGCACCTGCGGGGCGCAGTTGCATGGTGGGCTGTGTGTGAGTGGAGGTTCGCGGCGTGCCATGCCCAGCGAGGTCGATGAGCAGTGCAGCGGTGGGTGGCATACAGGAAAGCACAAGAGCAGCATGGCAGAGTGCTGCGCAGCTCAGGGCACACGTCAGATCAACACCCAGATGCCACCCTGGCTGCTGCTGGCCCCACTTGCCTCGGGCGGCTGGCCGTTGATGTTGGCATCAATCAGGGCCAGGGGGCACTGGATCTGCAGGGGTGGGCAGCACTTGCAGCAGGGTCAGCCGCAGGGCCGCAAGGGTAGCGAGAACCTCCCACCCATCAGCCCACTGCTGTTGCGCTTGCTGGACCCTACCCAGCCGCAACATCTACGCCCACCCACCTCGCCCTACCCTTCAATTCTGACCACCCACCCGCCCCCAGCCGCCCGCCCTCAGCAGCGCACCCGGATGTTGTTGTCTGGCACGATGTAGGGCAGGCGGTCCTTCTCGGGCACCACCAGGTTTGTGAAGAAGGCCTCGTTCTCGTACGTCAGCAGGCAGTCGCCCATGCCCTGCAACCCACAAGGTGTACACGCAGACGGAACAAACAGGTGAGCGGAAGCCTCAGGCTGATACGGCAGCAGGCAGTCGCCCATGCCCTGCAACCCACGCATCAGAGGGGAGGCAGCAGGTCATCAGGTGGCATGCTTGAGCGGCTAGGGGCAATCGCCCGTGTCCAGCCACTCGAGGGAGGCAAGAGGGTCGGCAGCGCAGCTCCAGCAGCATGCATGTGAGCGCAGGTGTGAGGCTGGCACGCTTCTTGACCAGTCTCAGGACAGGAGGCGTACCAGCACAGCATCGCTGCACAGCACAGCACATCACATCGCAGCACAGCACAGCACAGCAGCGCGCCCTACTGACCTGGCGGTAGAAGACGTCTGAGGCCTCTCGCGCGTCACGCGGCTGCACCACCACCTGGTCAAACACCTGCAAGGAGGAGGGCGGACGGGCACGACCAAGCGGCCCACCGCAAAAACCTTGTTAACCGCCATGACATGCAATGCCCGATCTAGACATTGAGTGATCAGCTTGCCGTCCATGTTTCTTGCCCCAGAAGCGCAGCTCCCACTGCCACACGCCGCTTGCCTCACCCAAAGCCGACTACCCACCCCGCCTCCCACCTTTGTGGTGTACTGCGTGGCCGCCTTCTTGCCCTTGCCCAGCTTGACGCCCCACAGCGCCAGGAAGATCCAGCGCGCCACGCCCGCGGTCTTGGGGTTGGCAGTCACCACAGCCACGTCATCACGGGCTGGGTGGGGAGGGAGAGGGCGAGCAAGGGGTTAGCTCGAAACAGGGGAGCAGCGAGGCGGAACAGGGGTGGGGTTTTCTTGCGCCAGTCAGAGATGTCATGCACCTGAGCACTGGGGCTGCGCAGCAGTGGTGCAACGAGGCTGTGTCATGGGACCAGGCCGAGCGCATCAGACATCCCAGCTGTCGCACAACTGTCCAGGTTCCCCTGTCTCTGCCTGCTCACCCAGGTCCTCCCAGCCCCGGATGTTCTTGGGGTTGCCCTTGCGCACCTGCAAAAGCAGGGGCCGGCCAGCGCAGACGTGCAGCCCAGTCACAAGCTGCAGAGAGTGCTGTGCCCACAGCAAGCTGGGGCTGCAGCCACCACTGTGCAAGCCCGCGGCGGCGTGGCAAGAGGATGCAGCAGCAGGAACTGCTGCACAGTTCACAAGCTGTGCCACGCACCACGATGGCGCACACGCTCTCCACAACGATTGAGTTGTTGGGGAAGGCGGTGGGCCAGTCGGCGCGTAGCAGGCCTGCGCGCACAAGAGCGATGCAGGAGCAGTTGAGCTGCGACGCATCCTGGCACAGCTTCTGCCACAGCTTGGCACTCGCAGGCAATGCAGCCGCAGTACCTTGATTATCTTCCCAACGCCCAGGCACCTCAGAATGCAGGCATGCAACTAGGACAGCGCGCCACTGCATTCCCAGCCAGCCCACCTGCATCCGCAATCTTGATTGTGTCCAGCGGCAGCGCCAGCGCGGAGATGTCGGCTGGCAGGCCGTCGATCACCGCGCGCGCCTGCGTGCCCGAGCCGCCAAACGAGAGGCGGAAGCGCACGAGCCGCCCCGTGGCCTCCTCATACTCCTTGATGAACATCTTGGTGATGCGGCCGTAGGCCTTGCGCGTAACCGCAAACGACACCAGCGTGAGCAGGATGGGGGCTGCCTTGGCGAGCTGGAAGGCCTCCTGCGGCGGCCGCCGCGCCAGCTGCCAGTCGCCGCCGCCGCCACCACCGCCGCCGCCGCCGGCGCTGCCGCCAGGCGGCGTGCCGCTGCCGCCGCCTAGCTGCGGGGCGGCTGCCGCCTCGGCTGCCCAGGCAGGCGGCGTGCCCAGCAGGCAGGCAGGCGCTGCAAGCGCGGCTAGGCCCGCATGCCGCCTGTCGAGCATGGGGAGCATGGCATAGATGGTATGTGCTAAGCAAGTAGGACGGGTTGAAGTTGGCTGAACAAAGAACAGCAGCAGGCAAGCTGCATGTCGGCAGGCGGCAGTGCCCCTAACAAACACGAGTCCAGCAGCCTCACCAGAGCAGCGCTACAAGCCGTTGTGGCAGCGCATCGCGGCAGCTGCTGCTGCTGCTACTGCTGCTGTCTGCTGCTGCTGCTGTTGCTGCAGTAGCGGATGGCCGCCGTGCGTGGGCTCGCTGCTGCCGCGGTGGCAGAGGCGGCCTGCATGAAGGAGGGTGGCAATAAGCTATGAGCGCAGCTGGCCAGAACAGAAGCACAGGCCCCCAAGGCTGCGTGCACCGCTGCCCACTGCCGCCGCCGCCGCCAAGGGCGGCAGTGGCGCAATGCCACCTGCTGCAATCGCATCGTGGATCTGCTCGCCATGCATGTTTGCTGTGCAGCGCTGTGCGCTGCTGCCCAGCCCAGCGAGTGCGGGCAAAGACCGTACCTGCCGCACAGCGCGCTGTCGATCGCGGCCGCCTGCATGGTGAGTCTGCACAGTGCTGTCAGCAATTTGGCAGCTCGCGCAGGCCCGATGGCTGCAGCCCGAGCGCCCATGCTTGCTGCATTTGCTGGGCTGGGCACAGGGGGCAGGCAGGATGATCGCTAGTGCATTCTACAGTTGCCGGCAAGCTGCTAGAACACCGCCAACATGTCTCAGGAGGGCCCACAGCCCTCACACGTTTCGCAGACTGTCGGGGCCGCGCCCACGCACATCAGCGAGACGCTGCTGGCCGCCAGCCAGGTCCGGGCGATCGATGCAGTTTACCAGAGCGCTGCTGCACATTACTGCGCTGCTTGAACCACGCTGAACTTGGGGCTTGCTGGGGCCTGTGGGCGCTGTTGCAAGCATGTGCACTTGCAGGACGCATCGTGCTTTGCAGCACAGTGTACCGCATGCCCAGCTGCTGCCGCCGCCGCCGCTGCCTGCAAGCCGCCGCGCCCGGCCGCCTGCCGGTTCGGAGGCGACGCCCAAACGCACGCATCCTGTGTCCCCGTCCTGCTGTGACGTGCGCCCGCGGTGCTGCGACTTGCAACATTTGTTGCCCACATTTTCCTGCAGGCGCCGGGTGCCCAGGCATCAGCGATTGGGGGCGGCGGCGGGAGCGGTAGCGGCGCGGCAGCCAGCGACAGCCAGGCCGACAGCCCCCAGCTGTCTGACGAGCAGTGCGCGGTGTTGGAGCTGGTCAGGGCGGGCAAGAGCGTCTTCTTCACAGGTGAGGGGGAGCATAGGCAGCGATGCTGAATGTGGCTTGCAATGGCATGCCCGGCAGCGCGGGGTTGGGCGGCGTGGTGCAGCCCTCCCCCCCATGCGTAAGCAGCAGGCTCATGAGCAGCCTGCCCCTCCACATACAAAGTGCAGGCGATGCCGGCACCGGCAAGTCCTTCCTGCTCAACCGCATCATTGCCGAGCTGCGGGAGGAGTATGGCACGGACTTTGGCTCGGCGGTGGGCGTGACGGCTGCCACAGGTGGGGCGGGTGATGAACAGGCGGGCAGTGCGGTTGTGGAATGTGGCTGCTACTGCTGCTGCCTGCTTTTACGGCGAGCGGCGTGGTGATCATGTGGCTGTGATTCGATGTGGCTCAGTCCCTGTCATCTGATGCTGCATTTCTGCCGCTCGTGTGTGCAGGCATTGCGGCGGTGCAGATTGCGGGTGGGTGGCTGGCTTGATGTGCACTAGCATGCATGCGCTAGGCAGCAGCTGGAGTGGTTTCAGGGGTTGTGCTTTGATCCACGGGGATTTTTCAAGAATGAATTGCATGTGCTTCCAAGTGCCAACACCCACCCACCCCCATTCAGGCTCCACGCTGCACTCGTGCATGTGCTGCGGGTGGGTGCCTGCTGCTAGCACTGCTGCTGTTTAGCTGCAAATGCTGCAAGCCGTACTGTTGCTGATCCTGCAACAGCAATGATGGCATCTGACCTGCACTCATCATGTCCGTTAAGTGTGCTGTGCATGCCTCATACCTTGTTGCTGTGCTGTTTGTTGTGCTCCTGCCCCTGCCTCAGCGTGGCGCGCACAGTGGACGACTTCCAGCGCATGTGGAAGCGCAAGGCCGCGCTGCGTGCACTGAAGGTGGGCTTGAAATGGGACTGGCTGCCTGTGGTGGTTGTTGCAATACGGCCATTGTGACCTTGAGGTGGGCATGCGGCCTTTTGCAAGCAGGGAGCAGGGCAGTGCTCACCTGGTTGCTGGCACTGCTGCCACATTCCTGCCCCCAGGTGCTGGTGATTGACGAAATCAGCATGATCTCAGGTGAGGCGCTTGTGCACCATGAGCTCAATAAGCCACTTCCAGCCTTGGCCTCGGGAACCTGCGCTGTTTATGGCACTGCCCGCACGTGGCCAATTATGCATCCCTCCCCCCTGCTGCAGCCGAGTTCTTCCACATGATCGAGGCCATGTGCCGCTCCATCCGCGGCCTGGACGCGCCCTTTGGCGGCCTGCAGGTGTGTGGGTGTAGGTGGCGCGTTGGGTGGCTGCCGGGCCCAGCGCGACGGCATGCTGCTGAACCGGCACTAGTGTCACTGATTCCGCAGGGACAGGCAGATGTGCACTTGTGGCGATGGCATGCCACCGTTGCTGTTTGGCAGGGTTGCATGCTCCATGCTCCCCTGCCTCATCCCTAGTCACCCTGCCCCGCCCTGCCTCTCTGCCCGCCGCCCCGCCCGCAGCTGGTGCTGTGCGGCGACTTTTTCCAGCTGCCGCCCATCACCACGCGCTGGGCGCCCAGCCTGCCCAAGACTGCCTTCCTCAACCGCGGATTCTGCTTCCAGGTGGGGCACTGCTGATTATTGAAAAGTCCACCTGTGCTGAGCAGAGTGCAGGCGGTGCGGCACTGTGAGGGGTTTAGATTGGGCGAGAGCCATGTGAGAAGCTGCACGGCCCCACTGCCCTGTCAATGCGAATGCCCTGTCGTGCATGTGGTCCCTGCACTGCACCTTCTGCTCTGCTGCAGTGCCCCGCCTGGCACCGCTGCAACCTGGAGTGCCGGGTGCTGACCAAGGTGTGGCGCCAGAGCGACCAGGTGTGTCTGCGATTGCTAGCTTTTCGCCTTTCTCCGGGCGCAGCAGCCCTGCAAGCTATGCACAGCCAGCATGCATGCGCTCTCTTGCCCCGTTGTTGGCCTGTATTCACCATTCGGTGCCCAGCTTACCCCCACCCCGCCCTCTGTTCAACGCACCGCAGGCATTTGTGTCTATCCTCAATGCCGTGCGCTTTGGTGACAACGCGGCCGCGCAGCGCCTGTACCAGCAGTGCCGGCGGCCGCTGGCTGAGCGGGACGGCATCAAGCCCACGCAGGTGGGACTGGTTGCAGTTGGATTGTAAGCATGCAAGAATTAGTGGTGGCTGCAGATTGCCTGTGAGGCCGACCTGCAAGGGATTGTGAGCCCTGTCATTATCTTGCACTGCCCTGCCATGCACCCCAAAATGCAGCTGTATTCGCGCAACGCGGACGTCGACCGCGTGAATGCGCAGGAGCTTGCACAGCTGGCGGGCGTGCCTCAGGCAAGCGGTGGCTGCTTGACGGATGCAGAGTGGTGTTGCAACAGGGGTTGCTGCATCTTTAGCGAGCAGACGATCCAAGTGCGCCATGCACCCGCCGTCAACAAAATATACAAATTCCCAAATAACCAACAACAACAGTGGTCTGTTAAGCTGGCTGTCTTGCGGTTGCCTTGCCGCAGCTGTGCCAGGCGCAAGATGCGGTGGAGGTGGCGGCGCCCGCTGACGAAGACGGGCGCCAGCTGTCCTCCCACCAGCGCCAGCAGTGAGTGGCTGCCTGGTGTGGCTGTTGTGGCGGGAGGTCTGTGCCAGGGGCATGCAACCCTGTGTTCTTCTTGGAGCTGAGTTGGGACGCAGCATGCACGAGGTGCCTTCTAGCAGCAGGGCCCTCATAGTTTGCCGCCCCAGCAGCCTCACCCCCACCTGCTCCCTGCCCTGCCACCCCACCCGCCCTGCGCCTTGCAGAATGGAGCAGCGGCTGTGGCTGGCCGAATTCTTCCGTGACTGCATGGCGGGCAAGGAGACGCAGCTCAAGGCGCGTGGGCACGGGTGCTGTGGGCAATGCATTTGCTAAGCAGCCATCTGGTGTGCGTGGGCATGTGGGGCAGGGCTCCGCCTTTCAGCCTGCCTTTGCTTGGTGGTGGACTTTTGCTGCACTAGTACTGTACGCATCAGCTTCAAATCAATGCTATGCTTTGTTTGGTTACATGCGTGCAGGTGGGGGCGCAGGTGATGCTTGTGAAGAACTTGGAGCTGGGCGGCTCGCAAATGCTGGTAAGCCTGATGCTGTCCTGCTGACGGACAATAGCAGTGCTTGGGCATGCGCTTGCTAGCTGGAGCACAACTGGCGTGGCAGACGCAGCTGCTGTCAGCACGAATGCAGTGTCCAGGTGCTGCCTCGGAGCAGCAGAGGCGATACAGGCCCAACCTGTTTCGCCGAGGCAAGCTAGCTCAAGCCCCTGCCTCGTCCCCTCGGCCCTCTCTGTCACCCCTTGCAGGTCAATGGCAGCCGCGGCGTGGTGACGCGCTTCATGAGCAAAGCAGAGTACGAAGCAGATCTGCGCGCCCAGCTGGCAGCCGCCAAGCGCACGCTCAAGCGGGGCGGCGACCTGCCACTGTCGCCTGGCGGCGGATTTGGCGGCGGCGGCGGCGGCCTGAGCTCGGCGGGCGCGCAGCTGGAGCGCGTCAGCCGGCAGCTGCAGCTGCTGGGCAAGTGAGTGCGCAGTTGGTTGGTGTTGCTTGTCGTGCCCAGCGTCTGGTAAAGGCAGCCAGCTTTGTTTGCTGATGTCTGCAGCAAACTGCACCTGCTGCTTGCCGTCACCATTTATAGCACCGGCCCTCTGCCCGCTGGCCACCCTCCTACCATGGCGCCCAACCTGCGCTGAACAACCTGCAGGGAATCTTTGCTCTTTGCTCCCACAGGTGGGGCAGCCCCGACTCGCGCATCCCGGTGGTGCGCTTCCTGCACGGCCGAGAGGTGCCCATGGGTGAGGAAAACAGTCCCACGGTTGTTTACCTTGTCGACCTTCTCGAAGCAACACAGCCGGCCAGCCAGCTTGCACCCCTCAGCCACGGCAGCAGCACCCTAGCCTCGCCCTGGCCTTCTGGTGTCCCTGCTCACGTGCGCCCCTGCTGTGCCTGCTGTGCCTGCTGTGCAGGGCCGGCCGTGTTCAGCGCTGAGCTGGCGGGCGTGGGTTCCTGCGCCCGCACACAAATCCCGCTCAAGCTGGCCTGGGCCATCACCGTGCACAAGTCGCAGGTGGGGGCGCTGTGGGTGCATGGCCTGGCTGCGAAGCCATGGGCGGATATATGTGCTGTGAACGCGCCCAGTGCGTGCTCGAATGGCTGGCCTTGTGGCCGTGTTGCAGGCGCTGCTTGCTGAGCTCCCAACGTCCACACCCATACCCCACTCCTCTACCTCAGGGCCTGACCCTGGACCTGGCTCGCGTCTCGCTCAAAGACTGCTTCGCTGATGGTCAGGCGTACGTGGCTCTCAGCCGCGTGCGCAGCCTTCAGGGGCTGCAGGTGCGGGGCTGGGCACAGGGCCGCTATGTCTGCTGCACGACACCTGCAGCTGGTGGGACAGCCCTGGCCTACGCACCGCCTGCCTGCTGCAAAACATGAGCAAATCGCGCTCCCCTCCTCGTGTCCCCCTACCCAGGTGCTAGATGTGTCGCCTACTTGCGTCAAGACGTCGCCAATCGTGCTGCGCTTCCACCAGGCGCTGCGGGCGGGGCAGGACTATCAGGTAAGATTGATGGGGTTGAGCCACAGGAGGACCAAGTGGATTTCAAGTGACTGTCTGCCTTGCCACAGCTGCCACAATGGCTTGCACAGCCAGATGAAAACCGAGGCAACGGCGTGTCATGTGTCATCCGCTCACTGATCCCTGCACCGCATAAAGACCCATCCTGCACTGCTCAAGCAAACCCCACCTTGCTCCTGTGCACCCAGGATGACGCCTGGGTGCAGTGGCAGCGGCAGCATGCCTGCGAGGCGCCGCCGCCACCGCAGGCATCCGAGGCAGTCATGCTGGGTGGTGTGGTGGTCAACGGCCCAGGAGGCCCCTCCCCAGGCGGCTTTGGGCGCAGCAGCTACGGCGGCGGTGGCGGCAGCTACCGCAGCCCGGCGGCGGTGGCGGCCGGTGGCTATGGCGGCGGCGGCGGTGCACGGGCCAATGACGTCTGCTACCGCTGCCGGCAGCCGGGCCACTGGTGAGTTTTGCAGGCAGGACTGTGCAGGGCCGCCTGTTATCATGTGGAGTCTCTCTTGGCTGAGGGCAGGGCTGGGGTTATTTCCATACTAAGCAGGAGGGAGAGCCGATCATGGTGCCTGCTCACCTTCTCATCCCCTCTTACTGCCTCTCCTGCTCTAATTCAGGGCGTCTGACTGCCCCACGCTCGGCGGCAGCCAGCCCGGCGACGGCAGCAGCAGGAAGCGCCCAGCACCGGGCAGCGCTCAGCCGCTGCCCATGCCAGGGGCACAGCAGCAGCAGCAAGCGCCGCCGCCTGGCGCACAGCAGCAAGAGCAGCAGCCGAGCAAGCGCTCGCGAGCAGCACGGGCGGCTGCCAAGCAGGCAAAGCTGACAGGTGGCACGGCACCGGGCAGCATCAGGGCGTTCTTCAAGCCCATGCCGGCAGCTGCGGGCAGCGGCAAGGGGCCGGGGAACTGCTACCGCTGCGGCTCGTCAGACCATGTGAGGACGGTGTTGCCGGCTTGCTGCGGTATTGGTGCGGTGGCAGCAAGACCTCTGTTCATGCTTACTCTAATCAGTGTGCCCCTCAACCTCCATCGTGCCAATGCAGTGGTCCCGAGACTGTCCAAGCAGCAAGTGAGCAGCAGCGGCGCCCAACCTGCGGCAGGCTCTGTGCACCACTGTGACGGCGAGCCTGCCTGAGCGGCAGTGAGCACGAACGGCGCCCAGCCAGCAGCAGACCCTGTTAGAAAACGCAGCTGCCCCTGCATGCTATACCTGCCTGGCATTGTAACTGCACACCAGTGCCAATAGAGCACGTGCTGGCATAGACGCGTTCAGATGGGCGCACAGGGGGCCGCGGCGCGTGCATGGGCAACACTGGTTTGGCAGGTCACCCCCAGGAGTCTAATCCACACTCCCTTAGCTCCAGGCTCAGTTGCTCCGTTCATTGATCAGGCTAGGGGCGCTGCAAAGCGTGGCTTTCCACCCCCCCCACCCTTGCGCCACGGCCAGCCATGGCCTTGGACGAGGCTGAAGCGCTGCTGCAGGGGCTGCCGGGCCTGCTGGCCGCCCTGCCCGGCTCGCAGGCCGAGGCGCAGCTCCTGTTGCAGCATGCAAGCGAGCTGTCCAAAGTGTGCCTCCACATCACGATGGAGGAGCCAGAAAGCGTTCAGCAGGCCGGTGCAATTTCTGACCGCCAGCGCCTCACCAGGTGCGCAGCAAGTGCCGCCGCCCGTGCTGCCGTGCCTGCGCACCGCTGGTTTCACGCTACTGCTCACCCTCCCTCTCCCTCCCATTCAGCGCCCTGCTTGAGGCCTCGCGCCAGCTGATGGTTGCAGACGGGGCGCTGAAGCAGATTGTTGCCGACAGTGACCCTCTAGTGCCCGATGGACGGCTCATGGCTGCCATGAATGCTGTCAACAGCTGTGCGCGGCTGGCGTGTAGCCTGAACGGCCTGGCCCTGCAGGGCACAGATGCCTACCGCGTGTGCTGCGGGGCCACCCTGCTGTTCAGCTCCGGCCTGGCAGCTTTGGAGGGAGCCGCCGCAGCGCTGCGCAAGCGGGCCACGGCGGCCCGCCATGAAAACTTGCAGCCCATTGGGGAGATGGCAGCAGAAGCTGCCTCAGCAACATTGCCCTGCTGACCCAACTGCCCAGCGGCGATGCTGATGACCCCCAACTTGTGCGCGCCTTCCTGCGGGGTGTCGCCAAGCCGGATGGCGTGTGCCGCTGGCTGGCGGCACTGGCAGAGCTGGTCGTTGTTTTCAAGCAGCAGCAAGGCCGAAACTACCCAGGTGCGTGGCCGCGATGTCCGCCTGCCTGTTGCAGCGCTACCCATGACGGCAGTGCAAACAGACAGGCGCCCTGCGTGCATGGCATGTCGCCTGCGGCGAAGTGCGGTGGGAGATTGTTGCCATGCGGATCCCTCTGTTGTTCAACAACTCCAATCAACACGGCCGCCCTGCCTTCTGCCCCCTGCTCCCACCCCGCCTGCACAGACTGGAGCGGCCAGCTGCACCACACCTGCCTCATGCTCTCGGCATGTGTGGGCCTTATGGTGGACTCCTCACTCAGCTCAGATTGGAGCACTGTCCTGGAGGCGCTGAGGGCCGAACGGTCGGCTGGAGACGCTCTGGTTTGGGAGCTCATACAAAGCACAACAACTGCAGCAGCGACGGCACTTGTGCCAGGGGGCACGGCAGCAGCGGCTGCCATCAGCAGCGACGTGTGGGCAGACAGCTGGGGTCAGCTGTCGCAGGGCCTGCTGGCACTGCAGCACTGTGCGGGGCTGCCTGCGGTGTATGTGCAGCTGGCAGCCCCAGGGCCAACACACCTGCGTCAGCTGCTGCTGTAGCTGGCGCAGCGCCTGCCTACAGCTCTGCCCCCGGGGGTGCAGCCCATCCACTTCTGGCGTGTGCACCTGCACCTGGCGGCTCTTGTTGCCTTCGTAGCAAGCCTGCTCTACACATTTGAGCGGCCAAGCGCGGCTACCGAACATAGCGAGCAAGGCTGGGACGCAACCCTTGCGGCACTGCTTGCGGCGGCGGGCAGGTGCCTGGACGTGCTTGTTGATGGCAGTGCAGCTCCGGATGCCCAGTATGCAGCGGGCGGGTGCAGCACGGCCGCACATGCGTGGCTGCCCCTTCTTGATCTGCTGAGGAGCAGCGGTAGCAGGATTGGCAGAGGCAGTCTGAGCCTGGATGGCTGCAGCAACACGGCGCAGCAGGCGCTGCGTCACGTGGCCGCGCTTGCGCCGCCGGCGGCTGCTGGGCAGCTGCCCAATGAGCGTGGCAGCATGCTCACGCAGCTGCTGCAGCGCTGCTGCGCTGTGCTCCTCCCTATCCTGAAATCGGCCGGCGGCGAGCATGCGGTCGCCAGCAGCAGCACCAGCAACCGGCTGCAAGTGGCTCAGCCACTGCACACCACCCTCTGCCGGTTGATCAACTTTGCAGCAGGCCACAGCAGCAGCAGCAGCAGCTCCGCTGCTGACCAGGTGGCGGCAGCCCTGAATGCAGAGAGCCTGAAAGCCATCGACCTGCTTTGCAATTTTGCAGCCCACCAGCTGGAGCTGTCAGATGCAGGAGAGGCTGGCGTGGCAGCCTCAATGGCTGCCGCACAGTGCGAGGCAGCCCTGTCCCTGGCAAACATTGCAGGCGGCGTGGACACGCTCGTCAGCAGAGTGAGATGGCTGGGTGCGCTTACAGGCTCGTTGCACCCAGATGTGCCGCTTGCGCATTCCAGTAGTCCAAATGTGTCCAGACGTGTCACCTGCCAGTAGTTGCTGCTGCTGTGCAGGTTCATCGCGGCCCCAGGGACCGAAACTTGCCTCACGCCCTGGCAATTGCGATGGCAAGCTCAGCCGCGCTCGCTCCCGCGATGTACGGTCGTGCAGTGGTTGGCAGCCTGCTCATGCCGCTCCTGCGCTCGATGCCAAAGGTGAGCCTAAGTGCCGGACGCTCCAGCCACAGCTGCACTCCTGCCACGGTTGGCATCAGCAACCGCTGCCTGCCACCCAGACCACCATGTGCCCCTGCCACCCCAGAGTTACGGCCGGCAGCGGTATGCATACACTGTGGGCTTTCTGAGCAGCCGGGTGGCCGCAGAAGCGGCCGCTTTCACCCACGGTCTGGGCCCGCTGCTGCTCGAGTGGCTGGCTGCGGCAGAGGGCGCAGACAACCAGGCAAGCCTTGCCGCGAGCCCTGAGCTGCAGGTTTGGGTGCATGGAAGTGCTGCTCTCGATAGGATGTCAATGTATTGCCATTGCTGCGTCCACTGCTGCACAGGCGATGATCGTCCGATCCTTTCAAATGGCGGCAGCACATCTGGGAGCATGCGCCTCGCACCACTTGAGCGTGGCGAGCATTGAAGGCCCAGAGGGCGCTTCAGCCGCTGCGGCGCTGCATGAACTGCAGGCCGCACATGCACAGCTGGCACAGCAGGCAGCGAGCTTTGCAAACGCCGGCGTACCAGCGCACGTGGCTCCTCAGCTGTGCAGCGCCCTGGGCCGGGCGGCAGCAGCGCTCGAGGCGTGGTGGGCCCTGCCTGAGCACGCCTCTGCGCAGCAACTGGAGGTGGCACAGGTGGCGGCCCTGCGCTCGTGCGCCTACATGCGCTGTGCCAATGTGGCGGCGCAGGGCGGCCCCGCGGCGGGCCAGGGTGTGGGCAGCATGCGGTGCAGGGGAGACCAGGGAGCGAGGGAGTGCTGTCTGCCTGGGTGCCTTGCTTGCATGCACCTGGCCGCGACTAGACTGAAACAGACGTCGTTCCACTGTCTACTCGCAGCGCTTGCCGAGCAGTGTGGTATTGTGGCACAGCCTGCTCGCACGCCGACTGGCGGGCAGGCGGGCTGGGTGTGCCACACCGGCGCGTGTGCAAAGCGCTGGGTGCAGCACGGGCGGCGCAGAAGGCGGCGCGAGCGGCGGAGGGGGCGGCGCAGACAGCTGGCTGATTGCTGCTTTCAGTTCAACAATACCCTTGATGTGCTGTTGCATGTGCTGTCGCTTGCTTAGAGTTGTCTGTTTCACGCTGTTTATTGACCATTTGTGTGAGCCGGGCGGCACGGCGGGCCCGCTGGGTAGCGCATGTTTGCTGGGACACCCTTGCTCGAGAGGCCATCCCCAGCCGGTGCTGACAACTCCATCCATTCCATAAGTGATCAAGCGCCAGGCGGAGGGCAGGGGTTGCTCACACGCGCCGCTGGGTCAAGGCTCGCCCTCCACGGCTCCACGAACGCCGGCCGCAGCCTTTCTGAAGGATTGAAACCTCTAGGCAACGCTCTGTGATCCACCGCCGGGCGACTACCCTTGGCTGGCGGCAGCGGCACCGGCACCGGCGCCCACCGCCCCCAGCATGAGCGGCACAGGCGGCCCTGGCATGGAGCAAGGCCGGCGGCTGCTGGTGTGGTTCGACGCCAACTACAAGAAGCTCGCTGTTGCACTTGGAGGTGCGCCTGGGCCTGGTGCAGCTGCCGACTGTTGTGCGCTGGGCAGCGGCGGCACCGCAGATGCTCACACCCCACCACTTGTAGTGTCTGCAGGTGTGTGGCTTGCAGCAGCCGGCGCAGCCGCCTTCAAGGCCACCAGCGACACCCAGCCACAGCCTGATGCACTGGCGGCAGGCCAGCAGCAGCAACCCCCATCAGCGGATCAGTTGGCGGCTCTATTGGACCAGCAGGAGGCAGCGGCGCGAGAGCAGATGCGGCGGGAAACCCGATGGGAGCAGGAGGAGCGGCAGGAGCAGGACATCCGCAGGGATGAGGACAGGGACTGGGGCCGATAGGGCGCCTCCCCACCTGCCCTCCTGCACTCTTTAGTCCTGCTCTGCTTGCTTGCCCGCCAGCCACGCTCCCCGCTCCGCCGCCCTATCCGTTCCAGTGTGGCCTGCTGACAAGCCCCAAGTTGTTCAGCTGCTGTATGAAATGCTAACAAACAGCCGGAAGGAGCGTGCACAGCATTTGGATGCTGCATGCGCAAAAAGGGGACCAAAGCGTGCAGCAGCAGTGTCAAGGCAGGCCCTCGATGCTGAGAAAGCGGCCATCTGCCGCCCGCTGCATGGGCAGCTCTTGCTGCACAGCGCCAAAGTCAATGCTGCCGTACAAGTGCGGGAACAGCGGCTCCTGCTGCGGCTGCTCGGGCTGCTGCTGCTGCTCGCTGTGCTGCCCCTGCTGCTGCTGCTCTTGCTGCTGCCCTGCCAGCAGGCCGCCACTGCTCTTGTTGCCCACCGGCGCTGCAGGCTCGAATTTCACCTGCAGTGAGTTGGCGGGATAGCAGCTAGCGTTCAGAACAAGCCTGGCTGTTTCCAGCACCACACATGGGGTGGAGGTGGTACTGGAGGGCCCGTGGCTTCTCCTGCATGCAGTCGCTCTCCAAACTCAAACCCAACTATTGTAGCACTTGGCTCACACCTCTGCAGTCAGGCGGGCCGGGTCCAGGACCAGCACCACCCAGTCGCCCTTCGAGTCTGTGTAGAAGTGGTTGGCGATGGTGAGCAGCAGGCTGGGGTCGGCGGACAGGTGGATGAAGCCGTCCTGCGGCGGGTGGGCAGCAAGCGGCATGGGATGCTGTTGGCAACGGTACAAGAGGCGACCTACATTTGGCTGGTTCGGGACTACCATGCAACATAGCCGGCGGCATGCAGTGCAAAAGCACAATGGCGATGGGGGCGATGGGGGCGGAGGCGGCAGCGGGGGACCTGCAAATGAGAATGAGGTGGCTGATCAGCTCTTGGCATTACCGCTTGGTATGTGGGTGGGAAGTAGGGTGTCCCCACGCTCTTGGCGGCCTGCCAGGGATGCGCTTCGCACATATGGAACAGCTTGCCGCTGTGCAGCTGCACCCCGCCGGCTTCAGACGCCATGATCGCACTTAAGATACCACTCTCGGTTTAATTGAATCGCTGAGAAGCCGTGGCGTCTCCCCAGTGCACGGTGTGTCTTCATGCTGCCCATGCCGACTATTGAGCCCACCATTAAATCACCTAAAACATTTGTGCTCTAAATCGGCCATCACTGCAGTCAAAATGGCAGCCGTCAGCACCGCAGCAGCCTGCAGCTTCTATCTACCACCTCGTGCTGCTTGGCCTGTAAGGGCCTGCAGGCAGCGGCCTGCTCAAGCAGTCGTGCATCCGCGCCACAGACGCTGGTCACGTGCAGCCGCGGCAACCCGGCCAGAAGATGAGGTAGGGCTCCCGCTCGGGAGTGCCGCCGGTCCTCTGCCGCCCGGCATTGAAACAGCCCCTTCGCTGCACCTCCTGCCATCTCCAGCCTAGCCATCCCACCTCTCATCTTGTGCAGATTGAGCCGGTGCCGCCAGCCATGCTGTCTGCGCTGTCCTCTGAGGACGAGCTGGCGCAGGAGGCCAGCTGGCTGGCCGGCATGATTCAGTGCTGGGCCAACGAGGAGTGGGCAGCACAGGAGCTGCTCGAGGTGCATGCGCAGCTTGGAGAAGCCACGGGGCAGGCGAGCCGGCGCAGCATGCCATGGGGATGGGCTGTGGTGCAGCAGCCGTGCTGTCCATGTTGTGCATGTGCTGCAGCACGCGATTGTCATCGGCGTGAGCATGCCAGCAGGTGCATGCTGCAAACACACTTCTGTCTGCTGCCTGCTGCACCACCCGGCCTTCTGCACCAAGCGCTGCCCTCCTCCCTCGCTTGGCTGTCCCTTGGGAGCAGGCGTACGCCCGGCTGCGGCGACAGGAGGGTGTGAGCGAGATGGGGGACCTTGTGCTGGGCTTGGCCACCGAGCTGATGACCAGCTACGACTTCATGCCCACGTGCGCTGCCCCATGCCTGCTTGCTGCTGCCGCCACTGCTACTGCTGCTGCGCTGGATCATGCACCCGGAGTAAATGCAGCGTGTGCTTGCCGGCGGCGGATGCTGCCATTGCAGATTATTGCTGAGGGGCCGGTACGCACCCCAACCACACAGTTTTGCTCAACGTCGTTGCGTGCGGCACCGCCCTGCACCCACCCATCCACCTCTCTAGCTGCTCAACCACCCCTATTTTTCCGCAACTCAGGTTCACCTCAGCATTTGAGGTTTCGAACAAGGCGACCGAGCTGCTGATGCAGCGCAGCGGCATTACGTGCAGCTGCGGCGACCCCGGCGCGATAGCACGATACGAAGCGGCACTGGCTGCGGAGGGGCAGCAATGACATGCTGGCTTGGCATGCCAGGCCTCCCGCTTGCCTACTGTACAATTGCAACTGTTTGACCCTGCATCTGATCACCCTCCAGCCCTTCTGTTTCTGAGCACTGCTTGTCAGGTAATCACACTCGCCGAAAAGAGGGCAAGAGTCAATGAACAGGGCATGGCAGTGCAAGGCAGGGGAGTGGAGAAATGAAACGTGTCGGCATGGCGCACAGCAGCCGGCACACGGGTCGAAAGGAACGCGGGGCAAAATGTCGGCAAAGGCATGGGGCAAGAAGAAGCGGGCACGGCATTCCCAGAGCATGGGGAATGACAGGATGTAGCAGGGTAGATAACATGTGGAAAAGGGTGGTGACGGGGGTGGCATGGAGTGGGGGACCGTGGAAAAAAGCAAGGGCAGGGCAGGACACAGCGAAGAGAGAAAAGAACTCGAGGGCAAAATTCCGAGGGCATCAGATGGGCAGTGGCGGCGGCTGGCTACAGGCACAGCTTATTGGTGCGCGTTTGCGAGGGTGCGGTCAGGAGGGAGCAAGGCAGGCAGGTGCCGCACGCAAGGGCAACTACTCAAGGGGGGAAAGAATCGCGTGCGTTGGAGCGGCAGGGCAAGTTTGGCGGACCCTTTGCGGGCGGGCAAGAAGCTGCAGGCCGACGCTGTGACCATGCACAGGGCGGCTGCAAGCCAACTCGTTTCCCATCACGTGCGCACGACGCCTGTGTGGGACACGCACTTGCAAAAGGTGCGGCGAGCCGACAGCTCCAGCACGTACGCCAGGGTGCACGGCAGCACAACCTTCAGCAGCAGCGACCTGCAGGCAGGCAGGCAGGCAAGAGTTCCAAAAGTGTCGGGCAGGGCGGCACATGCTGCCACAGGCGGCCACTCCAGCCATGGACTGGCGCGGAGCGTCTCTAGCATGTGCGCCTGAGCTCCAAAAAGGCTGGCATGCAACACATGCGTCTCACTAGCCAGCTCTTTGTGCACCCACGATGTACTGCAGTCCCACCAAGCTGCGCACCTGCCAAAGCAGTCCAGCAGGCAGTCGCTGTCTGCTATGGTGCCGCGCCGCGAGTGCAGCAGGTGGGCTGCGTGGCCGCCCGCCAGCCGCGCCATGCAGCCAGGCTGCAGCAGCGACTTGAGCACCGCGCTGCCCGCCAGCATGAGGCACTGCCCCACAAACTGGACCTGTTGGGAATGGGCCAAGGAGGGGCAGATTGGTAGAAGTGAAGGACGAGTGCGTAGCGTGCTGCATGGCGGCGCAGGCCTCGTGGTCTCATGCAGGGCCGCGTGGCGGCATGTGCACACCGCAGCGGCAGCGTGGACAGCAGCCAACACGGCAGGCTTCAGGCACAGCTAGCAGCCACATGCGCCAGCCCTCGCAGCCCTCACATCTTGAAGCCACCAGCAGCCGCCTCACCTGCAGGATGACCCCCAGCACGACACACCAGGAGGCCTCCACCCGCAGCGCCAGCGCCTGGCCCATGCCCCCCGGGGCGGCCGCCAGGCTGGACAGGTCCAGCGCATGGTGGCAGGCCAGTAGCACATAGGTGCACATCAGCAGCTGGTCGCGGTGCTTGCTGTACCAGCGGTGCGAGCGGTTGGCCAGCAGCAGCAGCTGCAGCGGCACCAGCACCGTGAGCGCGGGGAGCAGCGAGGAGCCCAACCAGTCGGGGCGGCACCCCGCAAACGCGGGCAGGAAGCACGAGGCGCCATGGTACACCAGCAGGGCCAGCAGCGTGGTGGCGTCGATCTGCGGCGCGGCACGGCAGGCAAGGCGGTAGATGGGTGCCATCGCACGTGCAAGTGCAGCAGAGGGGCCGGCGGCAGAAAGGGCAGGCGCAGCGGCAACAAACGGCAAGTGCCCGGCGCAGCATGCAACCCCTCCGCTTTGCCAATCGCCCCGCCCACACTCGCCATGCCCACACATGACCCGTCCCGCCCCCAGCTGCCCGCACCTTGGCTAGGCGGGAGTTGCGCCACGCCTGGAACTGCCGCTCCAGCTTGTGGTCGGCAAAGCGCAGCGTGAGGGGGTCCATCGTGCAGCGCGCCGACAGCGAGGCCACCGGCGGCGCCGCCTCCGCCAGCCTGCCGTGCAGCAGTGCGGCAGCCGCCGGCGAGCTGCTGCCCAGCGGCGCCGCCAGGCTGCTGGCCGTGCTCAGGCTGCCGCTGGTGCTGGCGCTGCCGCTGAACTCGTCCTCGCTGCCGCTGTCCGAGCCGCTGAGCTCGGCGTACTCTGGGCCCACGCCAGGGCCCCACGGCTGGTGCTCTGTGCGCGCGACAGGCAGGGAGGGAGTGGATCAGGAGGGTCTGCAAGAGGCTGCGGAACATTCAAACACACTGGCACATTCAAACACACCGGCAAATGCCCGAGGGAAAATACTGCAGTACGCGCCCCCACCCACATAATTTCCCCTCTCCTGACCCTCGCCGGCCGCCCACCTGATGGGTTCATTGCCCCCTGCAGCCGGCCTATGTGGGTGTGCAGCTCCCTGGAGTGCCGCCGCGACAGCTCCGCAGCCAGCAGCAGCGCGAGCCGCAGCTCCCTGCACGGCAGAAAGCGGGCATTACGCATGAAACCCTCGGAAACAAAGAACCAAATGGAAGAGGCAACAGGTGCAGGGGGCGGCGAGTGGAGTGGCAGGCAAGGGCAGGGCAAGTGAAAGGTATTTGCTGCTGCAGGCTCGCCTAGGAGGAGGGTCCCTGCACGACACTGCCGTGACAGGTGCATTATCTGGCGCGAGGCAAGCCGTGCCTGCCAGGCTGCCGCCCACCCAGCCACCCCAAGCCAGAGCCACCGCCTACGATGCGCACAACTACATGAAGGCAGGCTGCTCACCCCTGTGGCGCAGCACTTGTGGAGGGGTAGGACAGCAGCAGGGCGGCGAGCGCGGCGCGGTCGGTGGCCAGCGATGGTTCGGGCACCACCGGCACACACAGGAAGGAGGTGGCGCCCTCGCCCTCGCTCAGCTGCTTTGTATCCGCCAGCTGGGCGACCCTGTGAGGAGCGCGGGGCCGTGGGCCGCAATCAGGCAGGGTTTGCAAGGGGTGCAAGCAGCGCGCCGGGCGACGGGCCCACCGCTTCGCCCTTCACAGCCACTCACCCGTCCCCCTCCAGCACGCCGGTGCGGCCCGTCGCCAGGGTTCGCCCGACTAACGATGTGGCGCCAAGGGGGGTCAGAGAGTAGCTAAGGGCCGCAGGGGAGCGCAGGTCGGTCGACACGAGCGCAGCGTCGCTGTAGCCCAGAGGCAGCCCCACCCTGCGAATGCTGAAGCGATGGTAATTTGGCTTGCGCGCAGACAGGGGCTGAGGCACCGGCAATAAGCAGCGGGCGTCGCGTACCTAAGAGAGGAGGCCGCCTCGAACGCTCCCGCCAGCGGAGAGTCATCCTGGGTGTCCAAGCTAGGTGTACTGCCGAGCACGGCCGCCACCAGCGCAGAGGCGAGCGGCTGCAACTCCGTCCCTGTCATGGCCTGAATAAGGGCCTGGGGCTGGGCATCATATCAAGTGTCAGATATATGACAGACGACGGTTCGAGTGCGCCTGAAACCGGCCTGGAATAGGCCGCGTCCAGCAGAGCCATGAAGCCAGCTGGCCGCATGGGGGCTGCTGTCGCACCGCGCGCATCCACTTGCAGTTCTTCTTACCATAGCAGTGATCCTGTGCCCCTTGATCGCCCGATCGCCAAGCCCACAACTGCACTTCAAGCGAACTCGCCCCACCAGCCCTGCCCAGCGCCCTCTGAGCATGTGAGCAGGCTCTTCAAACGCAGCACTGCTTGTCCAACGCTGCGCTGCCCCTGCTGCTGCAGCGCCGCCGCCGCCGCCGCCGCCGCCGCCGCTCTTTGCCGCAACCGATGAAGTGCACACCCATCCCCTTGCCACTGCTTGCAGCAGAGCAGCCTGCCGCCGCCATGAGCAAGGTCAGCTTCAAGGTGGTGCTGACCTCGGACCCCAAGCTGCCGTTCCGCGTGTTCTCGGTGCCCGAGGACGCGCCCTTCACCGCCGTGCTCAAGTTTGCAGCAGAGGAGGTGCGTCACTACGGGGGAGGGCAACTTTTCGGGGCAGCTTCTTCAGGCATTTGCAGGTTGTTGCAGAGCTGAAGACAGGGAGTGCAGCTGCAGCTGCAACATGCCCCTGGGCATGCAGCCTGCCCGGCGCGGCGCCGGGCCGATGCCAACCGCAACAACCTGCTCGCTCGGTCTCCCCGGCCTGCAGTTCAAGGTGCCGCCCGCCACAAGCGCCATCATCACCAACGGTGCGCCGCAGGGCTGGCATGGGGTGTGCATGCTCAGGCGGCGGTGCTTGCTGAGACATTGAGGCAATGAGAGCCTGCAAGCCGCTTTAAAATAGGCCCGCCACCTGCAGCGGCGTTTGCGGTGCACATGCCATCTGCATGTGCCAGCCTGTCCCTACTTTCCTGATCACCCCCGCCGTCTGCCCGTGCCCCGCCGCCCCTTAATGTAGATGGCGTGGGCATCAACCCGCAGCAGACGGCGGGCAACGTGTTCCTGAAGCACGGCAGCGAGCTGCGGCTCATCCCGCGCGACCGAGTGGGCTGCGGCAGCGGCGCTGTGCGGCGATGAGGCTCTGGATCTGTGCCGCTAGTTGTTTACATGTGTGAATGGATAGCTGTGTTGTGAGTGTTGCCATGGCCAGCATGTAGAATATCAATTCGGCCCACCCAGCTGCCGCACCAGTGAGACCCAGCAGAGGCCCAGCGTCCCGCAGCAGTTGCCTCGGTGCTGGGGTGCTTGAACTATGGCCGCATCGGCTGTCTGGACAGCTCTGCATCCGCTGAACCAGCAGTGCGTCTGCATGCTCCCGCTTCACTTCATGAGCGGGAATGCAATGACGTCGCGGATGGACGGCGAGTCGGTCAGCAGCATGACCTGCATTGCGCAGGCGAGGGTTTGGGGGCAGGAGTGCAGTGAATACAAAATGGCCACATCTGGCGCCTCGGCAGACGTCACCCAAGCAGCACCGCTTCGCACATGCTTCCTTCAGCGTACACCCCAGGTGCTGTCCTGGCACGATAAAGCAAGCGCAGCCTGCTCCAATCCCCAGCCAGCCAGCAGGTAGCACCCCGCAGCACCCACCAGGCGGTCGATGCCCATGCCCATGCCGCCGGTGGGGGGCATGCCATACTCCAGCGCCGCCAAAAAGTCCTCATCCAGTGCCACCTCGTACGCCTCCTCCTCGCCATCACTCGAGGAGGCGGCAGCAGCAGCGCCCGAGCCATTGGCAGCAGCGGCAGCGGCGGCGGCCGCCGCCTGCGCCTCCACGGCGGCGTGGTGTGCGGCCACCTGCGCCTCGAGGCGCTGCCGCTGGTCCACCGGGTCGGTCAGCTCGCTGCGATTGGGGGATGTGTGTGTGGGAGGTGCAGAGGTCAGGTTGTTGTGCTGTTGAGTGAACCGTGCATAGCAGTTGAGAGGTTGGGCACATGGGACAGGCAGGGGAAGCGCAGCAAGGGAACCTTGGCGGCGTGCCAGCCGCAGAGCAAGTGGTGCGCACCTGAAGCTGTTGGCCAGCTCGCGGCCCGCCACAAACAGCTCAAAGCGCTCCACCACGCCCGGGCGGCTGCGGTGCGGCTTGGCCTGCGGTGGCGGGAGGGCAGCGATGTTACTATCAGTGTTGCGAGCATACAGGTGGGCTTGCTGGACGCGAGGAGACATGCAGGGGCTGCGCAGCACCACTCAGCAGTGCCACTGGAACAGCAGCAACAGGACCAGTTCAGCGGTCATTTCCAATCAATTGATCAATCAATCATGTCCACCCACCAGGGGGCTGATCTCCAGCGGGTGGTCCAGCACAAACGTGGGCTGCTGCAGCGACGACTCCACCAGGCCCTCAAACACCTCGTTCAGCACGTGGCCCACTGCGGGGGCAGCAGGGGCGGCTTGCACAGCACTGATTAGCGAAGGAGGGGAATGCCGCCATGAGAGCGGCTAACAGTGCAAGGCCGTCAAGGTGACACAAAACTGTCAGGCTGGCTTGCAGCAGCCAACCTCTTTTGTGGACAACCTCCATGCAATGCCAACGCCGCAGCATGGCGCTTGCGTCACAAGCAGCTATAGCAGGCAGGCCCCACCTGACGGCGCCTTGGCCACAGCCGCCTGCACCGGCTGCGTGTCGGGGTGCTGGCGCAGCGCCTCAAGTGCTGCCGCCCGCGCCGCCTGCACAAGCACAACAATTTGATGCAGAGGCAGAGCGTGGGCTGTTGCACTTGCAAGTGTGCGCCTCGTTCTGACCCTTGGGCTGGCAGCAGCTGACCTTGGTGTCTGCTTGCGCGCAGCTGCTTCCTTACAGGCCAGCCATTAAGACCCTCCCTGCACGCGTGCCCACGCCACTCCCAACCCCCCTCACCTCCAGGTCTCCGCCAAACTGCTCGAAGTCGACCCCTGTCTTCTCCTGCACCAGCTCGTGCATCGTCTTGCGCGCAAACGGCTGCTCAAAGTCCAGCACCTGGCCCTGGTAGGGCAGCTGCAGCTGGCCGCACACCGCCTGCCACAGGGGGCGGGAAGCCAGGAGGCGGAGAGGTCACAACGAAGGGATGCCAAGCAAGGAGGTGTTTGCTGCCACAGCTGACGCCCCGCATTCAAGCTCTTGTATCTTGCGAGCGTGCACACCGAGGTCCCTACCAGCCAACCATTCACACTGCTGGGCCCCCACCCTGCCGCCCCACCTGCACTGCTGGGGCCCCACCCCAACACTTACCTGGGCGCAGGTGCGGATGATGCGCTCCGTGAGGTCCATCATGTCGTTGTAGTCGGCATAGGCCTGCCAGGAAACAAAGGGGCACAGCAGTTACATGCATGAAAAATTCTCATGATGAGTGGCAGCACTGGTGTGCTGTAAGCAACGGAGTCTCGGTGGTGCCGGCGCCTGCCCATGTTACTCCCTTGCACATCTTGCAGCTGCCTGTGCATCCTTCCAGCACAGTCCACAGCCCCACACCTCTGCTGCCTGCAAACGTTTTGAACGACTGTACATCCATTTACCCACCCACCCACCCACCTGGTACAGCTCGATGCTGGTGAACTCGGGGTTGTGCCGCGCCGAGATGCCCTCGTTGCGGAAGATGCGCCCAATCTCAAACACGCGCTCCAGGCCGCCCACCTGGCAGGGCAGGAGAAATGGGGCAGGTGCAGGTGCAGGTGGGGCTGGCTACAGTAGCACCTAACACAGCCTCAGGGGATGGAATGGGACGGCACTCGGCTCCGCCGGTGATTGTGGGACGCCCACTGGGTTGGCAACCAGCAGCCACGTTGACTCTCACGCACCAGTGCTGAACCGGTGCAGGGCGGGGCAAGGCAAGTACGCCACAGCGCCAGGCGCAAGCAGTTGCAAGCCCGCGCTCACCACCAGGCGCTTGAGGTGCAGCTCGGTGGCGATGCGCAGCGTGAAGTTGCGGCCCAGCGTGTTGTGGTAGGTCACAAAGGGGCGGGCGTCCGCACCACCCGCCGACGACTCGAGCACCGGCGTCTCAACCTCCAGGAAGCCTGGAGGGGCGGTGGAACAGTGGAAGCCAGGGTGCAGCGTGGGTGGCAGAGAACGGTATTTGCACCATGGTATTTACAAGGCTCGCAGGGCGAGGCCAGGTGTGTGTCTGGCAAGCTGGGCTGAGCAAGGTGCTTCCACACCTCTTCGGCACTGCTGTCACCAAGCTTGACGGCAGCCACCCTGTTGCAGGCCTCCCCATAGGAGCGCACCGTCCTCCTCCAGCATGCGCCGCATGGTTGAGATGGCGCGGGAGCGGGCCTTGAACGTGTCCACCACGCCTGGAGTCACAATCATGTCCAGGTAGCTGCAGGGGAGGCAGGGGCCAGTGGTGCACATTGATGGTGGGGACTTGGAGAGTTGTGAAGAGCAGTGCAGGCCTGCTTGGGAGCCACAGGCATGCCCTGAGTGAAGCGCTGTGGGTGCCAGTTTGTGAGCCAGCCGCTCTGCCCATGCACGGCCCACCCAGACCCAGCAGCCAGGCACAGCTGGTGCGCACCGCTTGCGGTACCGCTGCTCCACATCGGCCAGGCCGTGCCACTTGTCGGGCAGCGGCAGCAGGCTCTTGGTCAGCACCTGCGGGATGAGGAGTGCTTTGCATACTTGGGCCAGTGCAGCGTGGAGCAGTTGCAAAGGGCCAGGTGGCTGTGCCTACGCCTCCAGCTGCACACCACACAGCTTGCAGTGCTTGCAACGCAACTGCCCATTTGCGCCCCCTGCATGACAACAGCAAACAAAGCTGAGCCAACCAAAGCAAAGCAGCACAAGCAGCGCCGTACCTCCAGGGAGGTGACCATCACCGACAGCTCGCCCTTCTCCGTCCGCTTGATGCCGCCGCGCACACCCACAATGTCGCCGCTGCGGGCAGGGGAGCCGTGGGGATCGTTGCAGGCAAGGTCAGCTCAAGTGGGCATGTCGCTCCTCAGTTGGCTACTTGTGGCAGCCAGTCAGCAAGCTGTCCCCGCAGCCTCTGACAAACCAAAAGGCCAGCAGATTACAATATAGCTCTAGTGCTAGCATCCAAGCTTACCTGTCCACCAGCGACTTGAGCTGAGCAAACGCCTCGGGCTGCGCCTCGTCCAGCACCGCGCGCTCAATGTACAGCTGCGTAGATGGCAAGGACAAGGAGAGGTGCCAGATCATGAGCAGTTGCGTTGCATCCTTGCTGTGCAGCATTCAAAGCGGGCATGTGCAGAGACAGCCAGGGCACGGCCGTGCAGCGCGTGCCACAGCGGCGGCCGCCGCATGCTACGCCGCAGCTGGTGCCGCAACCTTGGCAAACCCACCTGCACGGAGCCGCTCGCGTCCACCAGCTTGAAGAAGGCGAGCTTGCCCATGAAGCGGCGGGACATGACGCGCCCCGCCACCGCCACGCTGGCACCCTCCGCCACCGCGCCATCTGGCAGGTCTGTGTACAGCTGCTGCAGCTGCGCTGCCGTGTGGGTGCGAGGGAAGCCGTAGGCGTAGGGGTCGCGGCCCGCGGCGCGCAGCTCCTGAGGAGGGGAGGAGAGTGGGGAGGATCAGACGGAGGGCAGAGGGCATCGGTAGATGGCACGCAAAGGGGCGGAACAAGGCCTGGCTGGGCCTGCAGCTATCTGTGCAAAAGTCGACAACCCTGACAAGACGTTAGCCCTACAGCCGGTTCCATCCCTGTTGCACCAGCCCCCAATTACGCCTGGCGCACCTCCGCCTTTTGGATGCGCAGCTTGCGGATGTCTGCATCAGAGGAGGTGCTCTCTGCGCCGCCGCCCTTCTTGCCGCCCTGCTGCTTGCCGCCCTTTGGCTGCTTGGGCTGCTTGGGCTGCTTCTCCCCCTGCTGCTGCTGCTGCGAGGCTGCCGCGGGCTGCTGCACTGCCTGCTGCGAGGCCGCCTCAGCGCTGCAGGGACAGGCAGAGGTGAGGCAGGACAGGAGATCGGCAGCAGTCGGCAGCCAACCCAAGCAAACCCCAGCTACGGGGCTGCCCAAACAATGCAGTGTCGCCATTCAGCACTCAGGTGCCGTTCCCCTTCCAATGCTCACCTAGCTGCCTCGGCTGCGGAGCTGGCCAGGGCGCGCAGGCGGCCGGCGGGCTGCAGGCGGTGGGGCCGGGCCACCACCGCCGCCGCCGCCCGCGCCAGGCGCCAGCTGCCGCTGCTCAACATGCTGCTGCTTCTAGGGGTTGCTGCCACCGACTGTGGCTGCACAAGCATCAGTGAGGCGCTGCTTGTGGGCCGCAAGGGCGCGGCAAAGGGCGGGCACCACCCCGACCACCACTGGCGAGCTGTGGCGCGGTGGAATATAAATACCCTGAGGTTGCGGAGTTCCGTAAATTGTGTGGGAGTGGCATGCACGGACGGTCGTGGGGGCGCAGCCAGATGGGCTGCTGACGGCACATGCATGGGCTCTACCGACCGCCCGACCACATTGTGCAGCACTGCCCCAACTGCAGAACCGTTAGAGCAGCAGGGCGGGAGCATCTGGTGGCTCTGTCCAGTTTGCACCGCGCCGAAAGCGCGCCCGCGCCGCCCCAGGGCGCCAGCATCCGCTCAGCAGCACAGGGTCGTGGCGTCAAACGCATCACAACGGGAGACGAGCAGGGCGCACAGCTGTGGCACCGGCGGCAGGCGGCGACGGCAGCAGCGGCAGCTGTAGTGCCATCGACGTAGCCGGCTCTCATGGCGCAGCCAGCAGGCCAGCAGCTACGCATTGTGTCGCTGCTGCCATCCGCCACTGACACGGTGGTCAGCCTGGGGGTGAGTGCGCACCTGCTGGTGGGGAAGATTGGGCATGCTTTTGACGGTGCTGCTACCGTCCTGCGGTTTTCGCTGCGCCACAGGACAAGCACTTGGTCTGACGAACAACTTCACTCCCCACCTCCCACTGCAGCTGGCGCACCTCCTGGTGGGCCGCAGCCACGAGTGCGACTGGCCGGGCGTGCAGCACCTGCCGGTTGTGACCAGCAGCCGCGTGGGCGACACCATCGATGTAGCGGACATTGATGCGGTGATGAGCGCCAGCGTGGCGGCGGTGCGGGAGCTGGCTCAGCTGGGGCCTGCGCTGGCCCTGCCCCTGCTGGAGTTTGGCCTGAGCGTGTACCAGCTGCACGTGGAGCTGCTGCGACAGCTGCGGCCAGACGTTGTGCTCACCTGCCTGCAAACTGCGCACGGCGCGGTGCTGACCGACGGGCTCATGGACGCCGCTCTGCACGTTGTGCTGGGCTACGCGCCGCGCGTCGTGCACTGCGCGGCAGAGGACTTAGCGGGGGTGTGGCGCGACATGCAGGCGAGCCTGAGGGGGCGCTGCTGACGTGGCCGCAGTGCTTGGCTGCACAGGGGGTTTGGTTCCCTGCTGCGCAAGACTATGAATCCATGCAGGTGGTTTGTGAATTTGTTTCCTTGCTGAGCAGGAGGCTTGCTGCATGCTGCTCTTGCCGCATGCTGCTTCCCACCTGCATTCCTTCCCCTGCCATCCCTGGGTAAGCAGGCGATAGCAGATGCGCTGGGTGTGCCAGACAAGGGCCGCCAGCTGGTGGAGGCGCAGCAGCAGCAGCTGGCGGCGGCAGCGAGCAGCGCCCGGGGGCGGGGCAGCCTGCGGGTGGCCTGCATCCAGTGGCCGTCTCCGCTTATGGCGGCGGGCGCCTGGGTGCCTGAGCTGATCCAGGTAGGCCACAGCTGTGGGTCAAAATGGTGTGGTCGATCACAGTGTGTGCTGGCTGGTTGGCAGGTGTGTTTAGCGCCGCAGTTGGTTGTGACGAGGCTGCCATCAGGCACTTTCATGGTCAGCGACATCTTGGCAAGTGAACCGAGCGTTCTTGCACACCAGACCACTGCAACACGCCACATAAACTTCCCCTACCTCTCTGCAGATGACGGGCAGCAGGGACGTGATTGGCAGCCAGGACCATGCGGAGCTGGTCAGCGAGCAGCAGCTAGCAGAGGCTCAGCCAGACGTCCTGGTCTTTGCGCTGTGCGGCCTCACACTTGAGCAGAGCACACGAGCGGCACAGGCGGCGGTGCGCCGGCTGGCGGAGGTGTGGCAGCGCCTGCCGGCTGCGCAGGCGGGGCGGGTGGCTGTGGTGGATGGCGAGCACGTGTTTTCGCGGCCGGGGCCCCTGCTGGTGCAGTCGCTGGAGTGCCTGGTGGAGATGCTGCACCCAGAGGCGCAGCAGGCACACCAGGGACGCCTGTGGCGCTGGCTGCCCAGCCCCAGCTGACCCCCGCCAAACAGTGCGAACCCATGAGCGTGCTGTGCTTTGTCGTTTTCCTTCTGCGTGTTTTGCTGCCTGCCGTGAGCTCAGTTTGTAGTTGCCTGCCTAAGTGCGCTGCTGACCTTCTTTCCTGCTCTGGTGTGCCCTCAGATGCCTGCCCCTCTGCTTACTACTTCGTGACTTTACAGATGCACAGCTGCTTTGCTTCGCAACGCTCTCAACTTGAAGCTGTGAACTAAAGACGCTCAAACAGCACTCAGAGACAGATCAAACCAACAGGCAATGCAGGCAGGGTGCCCGATGCAGCCCGAAAGGGCGGCACGAAAAGGGTTCATTGCACAGGGTCAACTGAACAGGAGATGAACTGAACAGCGCTGAGGACAATCAGAGGTGAGCTGGACTGGACTGGACTGGAACAACTGAGCAGGTATGTTGGTCAAAACTCAGTGGTTGGGCACAGCTGGGCCGGGCTACGTCAGGCCAGGGGATGGCTCAGCCATGCAAGCTCAGAAAAGCTGAGGGATCACACGCCAGCCTGGCGCACATGTATCAATGGCCAGGCCGGCTCTGTGGAAAAGATGGGTAGACGTTGGGTGTACAGAGAAGGGTAGATGCATGCGCAAGCAAGCGAACGGGTAGGAGCTTGGAGGCCGATGGATCGGAAGCAGTGAAAGGGTACGTACCAACTGATACAGGAGCGCAGGCGTGGTAGCCAGCGTCTCAGGGGCCGCCAGCCACTGCACCGCTGGCGGCAATCATCAGGAAGCAGCTCGCCATGGCGAGTGAGTAGGCGAGGCGCAGGGGCGCGCCGCGGCGGGCGGCGGCGCGCTGCAGGCGCTGCGTGCGCTTTGCACGCTCCCCCAGGATGCGCTGGCGCTCGGGCGGGTACACGGGCTCGCCTGCGGCAGGGGGTTTGGGGATGGATTGACATAAAGAGCAGGACGAGCACTGCTTTGCCCAGGTGGTGGCAGAGGGTGGGACGAGGCAGGGGCAAAAGGTGGTGCTGAATGACGCTGCTTGTACAGCTCTCAGCAGCCGGTGTCAGGTAGCTGCGCTCACCGTTGCTGTCAAAGTACCGGCCTGCCCGCAGCGGCGCGGCCAGCAGCTTGGCCAGGACGCGGGCGGGGGTGAGGTAACGAATGGCGGCGCCGCGGTCGCCACGCGCCACCACAGAGCGGGCGCGGGGCACCAGGAAGGCGGCCACCGTCTCTGGGTGCTCGCACAGGATGTTGAACACCTGCATGAGCGGTGGCGAGCGGTGAGGGGCCTGACCAGCTGAGCCACTTGTGGGTAAGGATGCAGGCAACCATTTCCAGTTGTTTGTGGCGGGCATGGAGCACCGCATGCCTGGAGCACCGCATGCCCAAGACGTAGCAGCCCTTCAGCCCGAGAGGACTCGATTGATTGCTCCCGCCACCGCACACCTCACCACACCACACCAACCCCACTCTTGCCTGCTTGTTGCGGGGCGTGGCCCCCTCCAGCAGCAGGTCAGTCAGCACCATGCCGGGGGACAGGTTGTGCACCCGCACCGGCGCATGCGCAGCGCTCGGCAGCGAAGACGCCTCCACCTGCAGCGTGCGCAGCAGCTGCGCGATGGCGGCCTTGGTGGCGCCGTAGGATGCGTACTGTGGGGTGGAGGGAGGGGGAGGAGACGGATGGAAGAGACAAGCACCAAGGAGAGCGTGGGGCCAGGGGCCCATCAGTCCAGCAGCTCCCGCTGGGCATGGTGGGCCGGTGGCAGGCGCTGGAGGAGAGGATGTGTCACGACATCACAGCCAGCCTGCACTGGCTGCAACATCCTGCGCTCTAGTCCGGCAGTGCACACCTGCGGCGTGGGGGCGCCGTCTGAGCCAGCACCCTCAAAGTTGAAGATGTGGCCGCCGCCCGGCTGGCCCGCCATGTGCCGCATGGCCGCCTGGGTGGCCAGCAGGCTGCCCAGCAGGTTGGTGCGCACCACCTGGCGTGGGGTGGGAGGGAAGGGCAGGGCCGGGAGGGCGGTTGGAGAGGCAAAGATTCATGAAGGCAGAGCATGTCCTGATGTGCTTGGAAGGGCACTCCAGATCTCAGGGGGGCAGCTGCAAGGTGGCCAGGCAGGCCGGCACACTGCTGATCCAAGCATGCGGCTCACCTGCGCGATGCTCTCCGCCGGCTGGTTCACCAGGCTCTGCAGGGTGATGGGCAGGCGATGGGATGAGATCCGGGCACAGGGCACTGCGCAGGCATCTGTGCGACCAGCACACCTGGGCACATGATGCCCGTCAAGCCATAGCCAGCCACAAGAAATCCCCTGCCGCCCTGCACCCAGGAGCCGCCACCTCAGCATCCACCCACCTGGAAGGAGCCCGAGTAGCCGGCGTTGTTGACCCACACATCGATGCCACCGCCCAGCGCGGCCGCCGCCTCGTCTACCAGGCGCTGCACCGAGGCGGGGTCGCTCACGTCGCACGCCACGCCTGCAGGGGGGCAGGGTTAGGGGACAGGGAAGCCAAACATCAGCACTCACGCTAGACCATGCCCATGCTACTGAGGTGCACTGCAGCCCTGCTTGCAACGCACATGCCAGCCCTCCCGGCCCGTTGAGAGCTGACCGCACTCAGCCCTCCCCCTCCACACATGTGCCCCCCACCTGTGACGTGCACTGTGGTCCCAACCTCCTCCCGCAGCAGCTCCGCTGCACGCTGTGCCCCCGCCTCGCTGCGGCTCGTCACCACGACCGAGTCGCCGCACCTGCAAGGGGGAGTGGGCAGATGCAGGCTGGTTGGCAGGGGTGGCAGGCAAGCAAGACCTGCAACGGCAGCCAGCAGATGGCACAGCAGGCTCCTGCTGCATGCACCAGCCACAGCTGCAACTCTCAGGCAAGGACCCTCTGCGCATGCGCCTCGCTGCATGCAAGCTGCCGGCAGCTGTTTGCAACCGCAGGCACCAGTACCGAACAAACAGGCTCACTTGAGGAACTCGCGCGCCAGCGCCTTGCCAATGCCGCAGCTGCCGCCGGTGATGACGACTCGCAAAGGCCGCGCCGGCTGGCGCCACACATGGCGCACCGCTGCGTGGTGTGCTGCCGCAGCCAGGCCGCCCAGTGCGCCACCGGCGAGGACAGGCAGCCAGGCAGGTGTCACGCCAGAGACCCCTGCGGGAGGGTGGAGGTTGGGGCAACCAGTTGGTGGCATCCAGTCAGGCTGAGCTGGTGTTGAGGCATGTGCTGTATGCGGTAGCCTCCGCTGCAAGCAGTCAATTGCTGTGTTGCAGCGGCAGGCGGCTGGCAAAGTGTGCATGTCGAAGGGTGGGCACGTCAAAACGCAAGGCTGCAACCGCCTTACCCGCCAGCTCCAGTGAGAACGCCAGCAGCCACGCAGAGCCGATCACAAGGCCAGCGGGGCGGTGCAGCCCTGCCAGCTGGCTGGCAGTCCGCCCGTCACTCCAGCTAAAGCGGCCAGCGGCAGGGCCAACAGACGCGCTGCTGGGGCCCGCCGAGGTCGCCGTGGCCCGGTCAGCAGTGTGCTCGGTCACGGCATGCGCAGCAGGCGTGCTGCCGCAGCAGTCTGCGCCGCTGCTGCTGACGAGCTGCACCTCCTGGGCATCCGGCTCGTCTGCCAGGGGCGTGTGGGCAGGCGCAGGCACGATGTTGTTGGAGCCCTCGAGCTGCACAGGCTGCGAGCTGTGGTGCAGCTGCGCCGCCCTGCGTGGCGGCCGGCTGAGCGGGTCAGATGGCGTCTGCCTGCCGCCCGCCGCAGCCTGCACCACCAGCCGTGATGGGCACATGCCGGCTGGGCGGCCAGCAATGCCGCAGGGAGCGCTGCCGCGCCTGCCACATGACGAGGCGCCGGCGGGCAGGCGCTCGGTGCCGCCGCGGGCGGCGGGAGCAGTCAACCGGGCGCTCCGCATCAGCGCAGGCTTCAGCAACGAGCGTTATCAGCCCGGTGTGGCTTGCGAGCGCTGGCAGCCCGGCAGGAGGGCCGCAGAAGGCACAAAGCAGGTGGCCCGAGGTTGGAGGCGGTTTGTGGACGGGCCAAGGCCTGTGAAACCTGTTCTGCAGACTGTTGCAGCAGAATGCAATTGGCTGGAGACGAGGCGGCTGGGCCACATGGCCGGGACGTGGCGCCCTAAATGGCGAGCAGCATTAGGCTGCCTGGTGCGTTAAACACGCTCTGATCGCGGCATCTCAAACAACAGCAAGCGCTCCGAGACACTGCCCTCGCTGCGGCAGCCGGGTCCCGGCCTCCTGTTTCCCAGCGCTGCTGGGCGGCTCTTTGCTTGATCCAACAATTTCAAGGTGCGATCTGTATGAGTTTGCAGCATCAACGCAGAGCCGCCGTGCAGCATGCACGCGAAGCTGCCGTCGCTCTGCGTTGCCAGTGCCGCTGCGCAACTATTCTGTTGCCCGTACGTCTCGAGATTGCTTCAGGAGGTTATAAAGCGCTGTGCTCGCAGCAGGCTGCGCCGTGTTGCTCTCGCCGCAGCCACCGCCCTGCTGCCACCGCCGCCACCGCTGATGCCCACTTCTTTCCCACCCTGCAGCCTCGCAGCCATGTACCCCACCATCAACCTGGTGGGAGACAACACCTTCAACCCGCTGCACGCGCCCTACCCCAGCCCGGGCAGCAGCAGCAGCGCCCCCCCGCCGCAGCCGCCCGCGCCGCCGCAGCAAGGCCGAGCAAACGGGCCGCCAGGGGGGCCTCCGCCTCCCGCCTTCCCCACGCTGCAAGTGGCCATCGACCCAAAGTTCTGCCTGGCGCCACCGGTGCGTTGCATTGCTTGCAAGCGCCACAGCTTGGTGCGCCTGCCCAGGCTGGCAGTGTGTGGTTGCCTGGTTGTGCAGCCGTGTTCTTGAGCGCTCGAGGGGTCCTGTGCTGCTATGCACTTGTTCACATGCGCATCACGGGCTGCTGCCCATTGCTTTTGCGGCTCTTTGTCTGCAGGTGAAGGCGCCCTCGCAGCCACCTGGCGAGGGTGGGCCAGCAGCAGGCGGCGCTGCGCCGCCGCCGCCGCCTGGCCACCCAGCCCCAGGCAGCAGCCAGCCGCTTGATTTAGAGCTGGAGCGCAAGCTGATGGCAGAGCTGAAAGCCGGAGCCAGCAGCAGCGTAGACGGCGGCGCAGGCAGCAGCGGTGCGGGTGCAGTGCAGGTGGGCAAAAAAGGGGTCCGGGCAGCTTGGTTTTGTTTGGGTCGGTGCAAGCGTGCTCTGAACGCACCTCGTGCATGCTTTCTTTGCTCAGCCATCAGCCTGAGCAGACCACAGGATCTCAGGCCTCCAGCTGCTGGCACAGCCTCCAACCTTTCAATCACTCCTCCTCCACCTTTGGGGCAGGACCCGTATGACACGCTGGTGCGGCGCTTTACAGAAATGGGCTTCACTCGGGATGAGGTGGCCATGGGCCTGGCCATCGCGGGGCCGGATGCGGCAGACAACCCAGACAGGATAGGTGCGGCGGAGGCACGGGCTCTTGCACATGGGTGTTCATGCAGTGGTTTCAGTGCATGCAGCTTGTCCAGCGGCACGGCGAGCGTGACCTGCTTCACATAGCGGCACACGATCCCTTCCAACGGGCCGCCCCGCCCTGCTGTTTTCCTTGACTTGCCATCCTGCCTCCCCCCTCTCCATTCCACTGCGCAGCCGAGTCGTGCCGCAAGTTCCAGCGCCTGGCCAGCATGGGGTTCAAGAGCGAGCAGATCGTGGGCGCGCTCATCCTGGCAAATGGAGACGAAACCGTGGCAACAGAGACGTGCCTGGACGCTGCCTCGTAATGGCAGACCTCCGGCAGCAGCAGCAACAGCAGCAGACAGCTGTGCGCCTGATGAATGCTTGACAGACTGTTGCCATAGTGTGTGCCTGACCTGATGTGTGCCTTGACTTGCACTGTACGTTAATCAAATGCCAGTGTTGCACTGGCATCGCTGACTGTGGATGCAACATGAAATCAGTGTCGAGCAGCAAAGGGAAGCAGGAAGAGCAGAACAAGAGGTAGAGCAAACAACAAGGTAGCATTCATTTCAGATGTGGATGGCTGCACGCAATATGCGTTTCATCCGCCGTGCAGCGTGGAAATGAAGGTGACTCGGTCGCCGTCTGCCACTGCGGCCTCCAGCTCGCCGCTGCACAGTTGCAAAGGAGAGAACAAGCGAGCCACACCGTCAAATGCAAGCAGAGATTACAAGTGCAAGACAACGGCCAGTGTGTCCGCATCTGATTTGGCAGGCAGGGGGCTAGTGGCCACGCAGTGGCGGAGCATGAATGAACTGCAAGTTAGCGGTTCAGTCGCTCACCACAGCTCCCAGTCCGTGTCGTTCAGCAGCACCAGCACGCCTGGCCGCCTGCATTATGGGGCAGCAGGGGAGCGGCGCAGGCATGACTCAACCAGGGACACCATAATCAGGTTGCAAGCTGACCCAGAGTGCAAGCCGTTACACCCAGGTGTCTCAGCGAGCTGGCCAGCCATCCTGTTGCACTCACACGCTGCTGCCCTTCATGAACAGCTCGGGCCGCTCAGTAAGCAGGTTGTCTCGTGCCCAAGCCATTGCCGCTGCAACCGTCAGGTGCTACAGGATGGTATGGCACAAGTTGAGGGGCGTGAGGCGGGCAAGGGTGAGCAGGCGCACTTGCAAAGCATAGCTCACGGCTCACGGCGGCGAGGCGGCGGCAGCAACCAGGCGCACCTGCTCGCCGTCATGCTGCGGCACATCGGCCTCCACCACCTTTTGATTGCCGAACAGCAGCTCCATGCCGCCGCTGGAGCACACAGGGAGGAGAGCGGGAGGCGGCGTGACACAGTGGGCACTCAATCGCATATCACGCCAAATAAACATCGTCTCGATGCTACTGCAAGCACGGTAAGAAGCACCTGAACTCGAACACGACGCGGACCATGCCGCTCGGTTTGCCTGGCGCTCTGGTGGTGCAGCTGCGTGCTCAATTACTGACGTGAAGTCCGCACAAAGCTCGGCTTTGCACCGGCATTGAACTGCATTGCCTCCCTGAGGCCCGCAGGTGGCCTAGCGCCACGCCGCCACGCTGTCGCCGCCTCGCGGCCGGCTGTCGCAAAACCTTTGCAGCATTGCCGCATTGCCAATGCTTACATCCGCAAAGTCAGCTTGCCATTGTTTGCAGCAGCAGGGCCTCCATGCTGTCCCAGTCTCCTGCTGCAGCTTGGCTTAGCGCCGCAGCCACCCTCAGTTCCAGGCTGCCACCGTCATCAAGACCCAGCTGCGCTGCCTGCTGCTCCAAAGCGCCTGCCGCCAAGCTGGCATCCCTATCAGCTGCCTGTGTGCTGCATGCTGCAGCAGCCGCAACATCAATGATCATCTCCACTCGGCTGTCCCGCCGATAGGCAATCTCGCTCAGCTCAACCGGCGCCGCTGCTGCTGCTGCTGCTGGTGGGGGTGGCTGGCTGCTGGAGGCAGCCTCGCTGCTGGGAGCAGGGGCATCCTGCTCTCGTGCCGTCGGTGCTGCTCCAGGAGCAGCCGAGACTGCCACCCAGGTGGCAGAAGCCACTCTGAGCACGCCCTTGAGCCGCAGTGTGCGAGGCACCAGCAGCTGCAGCAGCGCCTGGAGACGGCTGCGGTCGAAGATGCAGTCCCGATGGAAGATCCAGCTGTGGGGCAGGGCGGAGACAGCAGCAGAGCGTTTGAAAGTGAATCTTGCGTCTTCACGGACCTGCGATTTGTTGTGTACAGCAAGCAGAGCAAATGCAAGGTCCCAGTGGTTCCTGAAACAATTTGCTGTGCCCTCGCCCTCACCCGCATGCCGCATGTGCTCCGCTGCCATCCAGCACTTGCTTGCGGACAGGCCGCTCCTTGCTGGCCTCGTGCACTTCAGCTGCAGGGCCATTTCGTGCATCAGCGCTGCTGCTGCTGCTGCTCAGCCAGGGCTGACCGACAACGCCTTGCCGCGGCCGGCGTACCGGCATAGCATCGTTGCCCGGCTCAGGTTGTGCTGCTGCTGCTGGGCTGCTGGGCTCTCCGTCGCCCTTGCTGCTTGCTTGCTGTGGCCAGCACAGTAGGCCTGCCATGCCTGCTGTGCCTGCTGCGCTGCCGTCCAGCTGCCCCTGCCGAGCCGTGGCCACCAGCTGCTTGGGAGGGAACAGCCCTGCTGCCCAGGCGTGGAAAGCAGCCAGGGCTGGCCCATCACACAGGTCTGCCTTTGAGCCCACCAGAATGTCTGCAATGCTGATCTGGTCTGCTAGCAGCGGCACATCGCAGCAGGCGGGGGCAGCGGTACCGCTGCTGAACTGCGTGGCGTCCACCTGTGGAGGAGCAAGGTGGTCGTGGGGATTAACAGCAGATGGGTCAGGGGGATGGCAGGAAGGCTGCACCCCAGGAGCAGCAGCCAGGCGGTGCAATGACTGCCGTAAAGACTGGATGGGGAGCAAGCTCTGCTGCTGGAGAACCCTGCGCTGCCGGGCCCGGCGCCAAGCAGCTGCGCAGCAGCACACCAACTCACCAAGCACACCACGGGCTGCAGCGCCAGCGAGCTCCCCAGGTGCTCGCCCTGCAGCATGTCGACCAGGGCTGCGGGGTGGGCCAGGCCCGACGGCTCGATGATCAGCCTGGCATTGGGGTGGGGGGAAGCAGGTCAGCCACAAGAAGCTGGTGTTGCTGGAGGCACAACTTGCACAAGGCAACCATCAAACTGTGGCTCACAGACAGGACATGGAGCGCCACCCACCTGTCCGGCTTGACGCTGCGCAGCAACTGGGCAATGGCCAGTGCCGTCACGTTGCTCAGCGCGCAGCAGAGGCAGCCGCCCGCCAGCTGCTTGATGTGGACGCCTTCCATGCCGCCACTGCCGCCACTGCCGCCACTGCTGGAGCCATTAGCTTGGCTGCCAGCACCGCCGCTGGCACTGCTGCCATCGCCATCCGCGCCTGCCACTGCTGCTGTGCCAGCGGCAGCGCGTCCCGCCCCGCTGCTGCCCTCCAGCAGTGCGGCGTCTAAGCCTGCGGCACCAAACTCGTTGACAAGCACTGCCCACACTTGGTCGGGTGGCTTCTGCCGTAGCAGTGCGCCTATGAATGTGGTTTTCCCGCTAGCCAAGCTGCCTGTGATGATGTTGACCTATCAATGGGAGGCAAGAAAGAGGAAGAGGCGGGCCGGGTCACCATGTGCTGTGGCAGCTCGATATGCAGCCATTTGCAATAACAAAGCTGCTACGCCCGAGCTCACCGGCACTGGCAGCCGAAGGCGCCGCACGGACGGCATTGTGATGTGTGATCTGCATGTGAATGGAGCAGCTCGCAAGGTGAACCGAGATGCATTGAAATGACAGCCAACCTGCTGGCAGCGGGCATGGCGATCGGCAGGCGGCAGCGGCGGCGGCGACGGCGGCCTCACCACGGCGCCTTTGCTCCTGCTGCGGATTGAGATGTTCAAAAACAGGGTGCGTAGCAATTGTAAAGTCGGCGACAGCGCTGCGCGCTCTGCACAGGCTGGGAGCGCTTGCCCCGCTGTGTAGGGCGCCAGGCAGGGCTGACGCAGCCTCTTATACGATTTATGCAACTCTCAGAAGGCGATCATCCGGGCGCCTGGAAGCTGCGCTGCCATCAATGCCCAGGAAAGGTGCGGTGGCGCCCCCTGCCGCACGCATGTGCTCCTCCAGGCTTCCCCCTACACACTGCAAGGCTTTCCAGCCCCTGATCCAGAACGGCTGGCAGCAGCATTCAAAAAGCGCAAGGAGCTGGCCAACCATCCATCGCAGTGTGTGGCAAGCGAAGTCTGCACACAATGGCAGCCAAGAGCGCAGGCGTTTGCCCAACCATCCGCTCTTGTGTGCAGCTTACAACAGTTGATTCGTGTGTTTGTCAAGTTCTCAGCAGAGGGAGGGCGAAGAAAACAAGTCGGAGACAGGCAGTACAACTTCAGTCAGATGTGGTCAAACGGGCACACATTTGTGGCGTCACTAGTCGGGGGCAGCCACTCCCACAGCAGCAGGGGCCTCATAGCGCCTCGCTGCGGCGCACTGTCAGTGAAGCCTGCCGCAGCGGCTGTACTGCCTGCGCTGCTGCGGGTGTGTGCCGAGCCGTCAAGAGCTTTACACCGCCGAGGCGATGGCGGTTGCCACCGAGGGCTTGGCGCCGCCTGTGAGCAGGGAGAGGAAGCCGCCCTGCTGCGACTCGGGCACATCGTCCAGGAACAGGTCGTCTGCAAGGGGGAGGGGGAGAAGGAGAGGAGGGGGTGTGTGAGGGTGGGGTGAGGGCCGGCATGGGAGGGCAACTTGCAAGGCCAACGAGTGTTGCAGCCAGGCGCTGTATGCCGCAGACCACCTTGCGGTTGAGCAAATACGTGCAGGCTGCCTTGACTGTGCGCATGCACATCCAGGCCTGGCCTCGCCAGCGCCAACAGCCCTGGCCCCCTGCCGCCCCTGCCTGCGCACCTGGCACCCGCATCGCCGCGTGCGCGCCTATGAGCAGCATGGACAGGCCGAGGGCGTAGAAGAGCGTGGCTCCCACGCTGGTGAGGAAGAAGATGACCACCAGCGAGGTGCCGCTCAGCGCCAGGAACTTCTCGCGGTCGCTGCGCAGAGGAGTGGAGGGTGGGTGTGGGCACGGGAGTGAGGTGAGTTGCACGGTGTGAGGGCCGCAGCCAGCACACAATGTGTGCCTTGCGCGGGTGCCAAACGACGTGCGGTGCACAGTCCTGCCTACAGCTTGACGACAGACATTGCAGCAGCTCCGACAGCATCAGCATGCAGACAGCGTGCATGCAACAGAGCACCACATGCTGGCCGCGGCAGCAGCTGCCGCACCTGAGCTCGCGGCCATTGATGACCAGCGGCGTGGTGCGCACGACGTAGGCGTATCCCCACAGCAGCGCCAGGACCGCCAGCACGATGAGGGACCATGGGTTCATGAACATGACCAGCGCGGTGGTGGACACCGCCACGATGCCGTAGTTGACCTTGAAGTAGGCCACGTTCTTGCGCATGCGCCCCGTGGCCTGCATTGATGATCAGGACGCATACAAGCACGTTGGCGATCAAGGCGCACGTCTGGCACAGGCGGTGCAGCAGGCGGAGCAGCTGACCCAAACTTGTCAATGCAGCGGCGTAGCGCACCTCAGCCATGCCGGCGGGCTTGGCAAACGCGGTGCGGTCCAGCACCTCGGACCATGGCTTGGCCTGCAGCATGGCAGGGCAGGAGGCGAAGTGAGCAGGCGCGCAGGTCGGCGGCAGTGTCGGGTGGCGTCGGGTGGCGTCGGGTGGGGAGCAGCACCAGGGCAGTGCTTGTGGCGGCGCCGCAGCGCCAGCTTGCGCTTCCACAACCCTCCATGCCGCAACTTGCCTCCCTGAAGCTCTGCGCCGCGTTCTGCTTCAGGCCCTGCAGCCAGCCGAGGACCAGGCCGGCGCGGTGCGCCACTGCCTGCTCCTGCACGGCCTCCTGGACCGCGGGCACGTCGGGGGCGGCCATGGGGGCTGCCGCGTTGAAGTTTGGGGAGTTGAGGGGCCTGTGCTGCAGGGCAGGCGGCTGCTGGTGGTCGTGGATGTGATCAGTAAGCAAAGACGGCCGCTGCAAAGGGAGGAGGCGTGTGTTAGGCTGCAAGCAAAACAAATGCCGCGCATGGGAGCGCTGAGAACGGCGCAAGTTGTCCCGATCGCCCGCCAATATAACACACGAGCGCTGTCATGCAATCAGCAGCAGTCCTGGCGCGTCCCCAGGCCCCGCGGCTGGCCGCCCGGCCACTGGCCGCTCGGCCGGCGCTGTTGCCGCTGGCGCGGCCTCGACACCCTCTGGCACTGGTTGTGACCGCGGCCAAAAAGCCGCTGGGCTCCAAGGTGGGCGCACACAACCCTGCCGCCTCCGACCCGCCGCAGCAGCGCTTTGTCCGCTCCCTGCTTCTCCTAATTGGCTGCTGCATCAATCCCGCAGGCCGATGATGGCGCCGGCGAGGACGGCGCCAGCAGCGCAGGGTGAGTGCAGCGGTGCCGCCGCCGCTGCCGCCGCCTGCCGCCCGGGTGATCCTGCGTGCGCCTGCGTGCCCACGCCCGCCCCTTCTTGCTGGTCCCCGTCCCAGCTCTCACCCCCATCTTCAACCCTTCTCCCCTCCCCTGCAGGCCCGCCAAGCGGCAGCGCGCGCGGCCCCCCGTCTCGGCGGCACCAGCGCCGCCCGCGCCCTACGCCGATGCGCTGCTGCAGCGCGAGTATGAGCTGTGGCAGCGCCAGGCGGGCATGTACGAGCGGCTGCAGGAGGCGCACGACCGCGATTTGGAGCGCTTTGCAGAGGAGCGGGCGGCCTGGCAGCAGACAGAGGCGGCGCTGCGGCAGGAGGCGGCCGAGCTCCGCTCTCAGCTGCTGTATGCGGTCGCGCAGCTGAACGCACTGCAGGCGCAGGTGGCCGCCGGCGGCGGCATGGCGGGCAAGCCGGGGGCGGGGTCCTTCCCGTCGGTGCAGCCCGCCGCCAGCAGCACAGCGACGCACTACCCAAGCAGCAGCCAGCAGGCGGCCCTTGCGGGGCGCGAACCAGCGGCGGCGCTGCCCAGCAGCAGCGGCAGCGGGCTCAGCGGCGCAGAGCAGGTCAAGGCCCTGATCGATGCCATGAAGCCTTCTGCCAGCCCTGCCAGCAGCAGCTGGGCTGGCGACCAGCCCCAGCCTCTAAGCAGCAGCAGCAGCAGCAGCAGCGCGCCGGTGAGCCCCGCCGAGGCCTGGCCGGAGGGCGCCGAGGATGAGCTGCCCGCCTATGCGGCTGACCTGGCAGCCGCTGTGGCAGCAGTGGATGCAACCGACGTCCTTTCGGGCCTCGGCAACTACTCCCTGGGGGCTCGCAGGGCCGCCGCAGCCGCCAGCAGCGCTGCCGAGGCAGCAGCCCCTGCAGCAGCCCCTGCCGCCGTGCCGCCGCCGCAGCCCGTGGCACAGCCGGAGGCGCAGGCAGCTCCCGCTGTTGCTGCACCCGCGGTTGAGGAGCAGGCAGCAGCCGATCGTGGCCCACCGCCGCCGCTCACGCTGGGTGCCGACGACATCTACTGGGTCAACCAGGTGCACGCCTGGGCTTTGCATACTGGAATTGATTGACCAGCCTGCGCTCGCCATTGCATGCTGTGCGCTGTGTTGGTTCAGCTCTGGCTGTGAGGTCTGACATGCAGCCGCCTCGGTGCTCGTGGCCCGCCAGTGAGGCAGCAACCGCGCCCTGGCCCAATCAATTTATGCCCACCATCACCGCCCACCTCCCCTTCCCCGCCGCCCCTCCCAGCTGCACACGGGGCTGTGCGACCTGGGCTACTACCCGGGCGATGAGGACATCGACGACTTTTACTTTGGGGAGGGCACGCAGAGCGCGCTGATGACGATGCAGGCACGTGGGGCACAGCATGCCGGCACCGTGCAGCGGGGGGCGGGGCGGGCGGTTTGGGCCGGGCTGGGTCCCTGGTGGTGCTTGGTCTGAGCGGTCTGCGGGACGTGCGACTGGGCCCACCGCACCAACCCCACCAGACAGCTGTAGCTTCACTTGCCATGTGCTGTCTCTGCTGCAATGCTGCTGCAGTGCTGCGAGGGGCTGGAGGAGACGGGCATTGCGGATGCGGCCACATGGGCCAAGATCCTGGGTGACAGCCTGGTGCCCAAGCCCTCCCGGGACCTCACCGCTGACATGATGCTGAACGTGCCAGGCCTCAGCAAGCTGATGGGCGGCAGCGACAGCAGCAGCGGCAGTGGGGCCACATCTGCAGCTGCGGCGGGCGCAAGCAGCAGCGCCGCAGCCGGCGGCAAGCCAGCGTACGCAGAGCTGTTCACCTCGGCTTTTACCGAGACGCTTACACCCACTCCGGAGGGCGGCCTGCAGGATGTGCAACAGCTGCGGTTCAGCGACCAGGTGGCAGCCGGCGGCAAGCTAGTCAGCGATACGGTGGAGGTGGAGCAGCGGGTAGTGGTGGCGCCTGGTGCTGACTCTGCGCAGGTGTCTGCCAGTGTGAAGGCAGACCATGAGGAAAATTACACAGGTGGGGTGCGGGAATGGGAAGGGGTTGGTCGGCAGGGTGGTGGTTGGCAAGTGATGCCTTTGGCAGGAGGCAGGCGTTCACACACGGCAGACAGCGCCGTGCGCAATCATTGCGACTGAATGAATTGTGGGGCTGGCCAACCTTCCCACAGACTGGCCGGTGCTGCATGAGGGGGACGGTGGGCGCGAGGTGCACGCTCTGCACGTCGCGCTGCAGCGTGCAGGCTTCTACCCTTCAGGTCCAGTGAGGGCTTGCCCGGCTATGCCGCACAGCCGCCCAGCAGGCCTCCCACGCAACCTGGCTGCCTGTGCAAGGAGCAGCACAAGCGCGGCATGCCTGGTGACAGCCACTGCCAAGCCTGCGTGCTGGCGCAACCACACTGCTGCTGAGCTGGCGCACTGCTCCCTTTGCCGCAGAGGACGACGAGCGGTGGTGGAGCTTTGGCGACGGCACGCTGGCGGCCCTGAAGACCTTCCAGGTGAGCGGGTGCAGCGGACGGCAGGGCTTGCGATGGCATGGTGGGCTGGCTGGTCTTGGGCTGGCAAGAAGTCGAAACGCGCACGACGGATGCACGCACCTGCCTGTTCAAATGAGTGGTCTGCATGATGTGAACACAAGCTCCAGCACGACATGCCTTTCACTGCTCAGCCACCTTTTTACTTGCCTGGTCCGTGCACTCCACCCCACACAAATGCCCCACCAACCAGGCCTGCAACGGCTATCCCAAGAGCGGGGTGGTCGTTGTCGTCTGCCTACCGATGTGCGTGCCTGACATCCACTCCACCCCATTCCAATGTAGGCCTGCAACGGGTACCCGGAGAGCGGAGTGTGCGACGCCGCCACCTGGCGCATGCTGCTGGGCGCCGACGCGCAGCCCGCCATCATCTCCCAGCTGCGCTCGGGGCAGAGCGACGATGAGGACCTGGGGGAGCAGGTGCGGGCTGGGGGGGGCTGTTTGATCTGTTGGTACTGCTTCTGTTTTTAATTGGCAGGGGTGTGCTTCATATCAGCAGTGAGCAAGTTGGCATGCGGGTTTCTTATTCTAGTGGTGCCCCGCGTTGCCATCCTGCTTGCTGGCCACCAGGTTGGGTCGCCAGCTGAGACCCCTCCACAGGGCCCATGCCCACACGTTGCTGCCCCTGCCCCTCTGCTCTCACCGCCCCCGTCTGCAGAGCGGCGACCGCGTGTGGCTCATCGGCGAGCAGCGCTGGGAGGACCGTTCGCGTGTGAAGCGCGGCTGAGCCAGCCCTCAGCTCAACCAAGTGCGGGCCCTGCGGCCCTGAGAGGCGTGTGAGCAGTTGGAGACACGGCAGTTTGATCTCACAGCCAATCACAGCCAAACAGCACGTTGTGCAGGGTGCATTTCCCGCAGTCAGTCAGTTGCACCTTCTGTCCAGCGCAAATCCTTTCTCAGCGATCTGATCCATCTTCAGCCCAGTGAAAGAAGCAATTACATGTGTTGAATGTGATGTGCTGTCTATGTACACTCGCAATGGCGAGGTGACAGGTGGCATCTGTGGATGAGCATGCAGGCTGGAATTGGCGCCATGGCAGTTTGAGAGGCAAGCAGGCAAGAAGAACAGCTAGGAGAAAAACAGAGCCTGAAACCGCAGCACAAAAGTCAGGAAAACTGGCAAAGGCTATGGTACAGAGCAGCGCCTGCCTTGCATTGCAGCAAGCGAGCTGCAACCCCTAGGAAGCAGGTGATGGTGCTGCTTCGCAACCCTTAGGCCGCAGCTGTCATGCTGTTGGCAGACCGCGGGTGCGCGGTTACCCACAGCCCATCCTTGGGAGCCAGCGTGATGCCCATGCGCAGCGGCAGCGGCCGGGCCTGCCGCGGCGCCAGCTGGAAGGTCCAGCGCTGGTAGATCCTGGGAGGGGTGGGGAGAAGAGATGCAGCGTGGACAACTGTGAGCAGGCGGGTGGACCTGGATGCTGCGCCGGATAAGGACCAGGGCAGTTGATTGGGAGCATCGCTATACGCTACCCCACTCCCAGGCAGCTTTGAGCTGGGTTGCTGAGCACATTAGAGGCTGGTGATGCCACACCAGTGAAGCGCACCTGACCAGCGAGATCAGCATCTCCTGCAGCGCAAACTTGTAGCCTGCGGCAGCGGTGGCAGCAGAAATGTGATCATGAGAGCAACGCACTGCGGCATGAGATAACGAGAGCAACGCACTGCAGGCAGGAGGCTTGCTTGCCCCTCAGTGCAGGCACGGCAGCCCCTGGCCCTGCACGCACCGATGCAGTTGCGGGGGCCCAGGCCGAATGGGATGAAGGCGTTGGGGTGGCGGCCGGCCACCTCCTCCTCATCCAGGAACCGCTCCGGCCTGGGTGGAGGAGGCAGTGCAAGTTTTGGGCAGGCCATGCAGTGTGTTGTTGAAGTGGCAACGCAAGTTGTTAGTTGGGCCCCGGTTCAACTGAGGGATTGCGTGCAGCAGGCACCAGCGCTGGGGCTGCCCTGGCGCAGAGCCGGCAGAGCGGAAGCCTGCAATGCATCAACTGGCCATCGGAGGTTCACCCTCAAGCCAAAGTGGCCTGCGCATCTGCGCGCACTTGCCTGAAGGCGTGCGGCTCCTTCCAGTGCGCCTCGCTGTGGTGCAGCCCCCAAATGTTGAAGTGCACCCACACGCCCTGCGGAGGGCGAGCAGGAGCAAGAGTGAGCCAGCAGTGGAGAAGGCTTGGCATGCAGGTGCCGGTACGGCAGCAGGGCACCAGGTGCAACACGGCAGCAGGGCACCCCCCGTGGCGGCAAAGCCGATCCTGTTGTTGCAACTCTGGCAGACGAGTGACACACGCACACAAGTCACTGTACCCACATGGAGCAGCAGCTTCCTCCAAGCTCTTTACCTACCTGCGGGATGTGGTACTGCGTGCCGTCGCCACCCACCAGCGTGGCGCCGCCGGGCGCCGTGCACTCTCGGTTGGTGGTGTGGGCGGGTGGGTACAGGCGCAGCGCCTCGTGCATCACCGCCTCCACATAAGGAAAGCGCGGGGCATCATCCAGCGTGGGCTCCTGCAAGGCTTGGGGTGGCGGCGGCGGGGCGTGTGTTCGTGCTCTGGGGACGTGAGAACTGCCCGAGTGCGGCAATGCACCGCGGCGGGCAGGAGGGCAACTGCTCCGTGGCGCAGTGAGAGGGGCATGCGTGTGCGTCACCCGATCGCAACATCCTGCATTCTCGCAGGCACACACACCCTTCCAAACTACCAGCACCGAATGCGCTCAGCCCAACAGCCCACCTTGTCGGCTCCAAATGCATCCACCTCTGCCAGCAGGCGCGCCTCGGCCTCGGGGTGCGTGGCCAAGCAGTAGATGGCAAAGGACAGCGCGTTGGCGGTCGTCTCGTAGCCGGCTGCGGCGGGCACAGGGAGCACCAGGGGAGCTGCTGTTTGCGCTTGCACAGCGGCGATAGGAGCGGCTTGCAGCGGGTGCCAACGCAGGCTGGTAGCATTTAACAATATGCCCAGCCTGCCCAGCCTGAACCTCCTCGCCCTCCCGTTTCCCAGGCCTCATGCTACATGCACACCACTGCACGACCGGCACCTCCCGCCCACCCGCAATCAGCGTGTTGCTCTGCGCCGCGATCTGCACGTCTGTGAGGCCCCGCCCCGTCTCCTTGTTGGTGGCCCGCATCAGCATGTCAAGGACTGAGTTGGGGGCGGGCGTCACGCCCTGCGGCAGGCAGCGGGTCCACACGGTGTTCCAATAAATCCGCTGGTGGCCTTCTAACCAGCAGTAATCTAGCCCTGTTCACCTTGGCTGTTGCTGTCAAAGCAGGCGCCTGCCCCATTGCCAGCAGCACGGCCCCCTCGCACCTTGTACGGGTTCTGGTCCGCCCAGGCCTGCGACCACCAGCGCCAGTCGGTCTCCACCATGTGCACCTTTTCTCCGCGAGCCAGCGCCTGCTTCTTGGCCGCCTGCGCAGCAGTCGGACGATGGGCGGACATGTGGGGATGCTTGCTGTGTGCAACCATGCATGTGCGCCCATGTCCAACAAACAGAACCCAGTGCGGCGAGTTGAGATTCACGGTGTACGACAGTGAAGCAACCCGCTCCCCTCCACCTCTGCCCAGCCAGCCCTCAGCAGCGCGCCTGCATCAGCAGGTCGGCGGTGCACATCAGGGTTGAGCGCGCATACTCCAGCTTCCGCGCCATGGCACCCTGCAGGTGGGAGATTGGACAAGCGTAGAGGCAACAGAGGTGAGCAGGGGCTCATAGCACTGGCATTGCAGTTGTGGGTTGCTGGCATGCGCGGCAGAGGTCAGTGCCGGTGCCATGCAGGCTTGTAGTGGAGGCAAGAGAAGCTGCGTGCTCTGCCCCACTTACAAAGAGGCGCAGGAAGAGCACGAAGAACAGCGGCTCCATCCTGCATGGACAAAAAACGAAAGTACAAAGGTTGCACACTCATGAGCAGCGTACTCGGCACACAAACTCGACGTTATTGCTGGGCCATGCAAAACTGAGTGCTGGCACATGGCCGGTGCAAGCCCATGGCCTGCTCCTCACCAGTTGGGCACCAGGCGGAACAGGACTCCTGCCCCGTTTGACGGCGTGAAGTTGCCCGCCGAGAATATGGCCTGCACAGATGGATGGGTGGCGATGGTGTGTACCAAACGTGGTGCAAGGTGGCATGGTTGATGGGGGGCTGTGTGCTTGCCAAGTTTGGCACACATGTCACAACTTGCTGTCCGAAGCACATGTGGCGCCGCAGCTTGGGAGTGGTGCAAACGCGCAGGCAGGTAGCACACCTTGACCGCTGCCACCAGGTTGGGCTTGCCCTCCTTCAAATCCTGCTCATCGCCCTCTGTGATGAACTCCACTCTGCACAGGGCAGCACGCAGAGCAGGAGATTTGCAGCAGTGCCGCGAGTGCAGCTACGGCCAGCCTGCTCTCTCGCCGCTTGCCGGCGCCTGCTACAGGCTGCAGCCAACTACCTCCGCTAACCACCTCAGCCAACTCAACCCTGCCTCAACTCCGCAGCTGCCTCACCCAAATGCTGATTGGCCCACAACCTCCAACGTGAAGCGGCCCAGCAGCGCATGTATGTCCAGCTCAGCGGGCACAGCAGCGCTGCTGTTGGCTGCTGCCTCCATGGCCTGCTGGGGCTGCTGCTGGCTGGCGCCGCCACCTCCCTTGCCATCCCCCTCCGCCGCTGCAGGCTGTTCTGTGCTCTCGGCCAGGGCAGCAGCCTCAGCCGGGCCACTGCAGCCGTTTGCCGCGAGTGCCGACATCTCTTGCAGGCGCTGCAGAAACCGGCCCACTGCGGCGGGCAATGGGGGACGGCCAGGCGTGAACAAAGTGAGCTGAGTGAGTGCCAACCAGACAAAAGAAAGATGTGTGAGATTTTGCAACGCCGAGTTGTCACACCTCGCACTGTCCGGCACCATGCACACCAGCTCAGCGTTCCAGCCCATTCTCCCTCCCCCCTCACCGCATCCGTTCATCACGCTGCTGTAGCTCTGCAGCGCGGTGCTGTGGAACAGCGGGGCCATGGCTGCGCGCAGGGAGCCCCAATATCCGCCGCGCGCCACCAACAACCCACTGCGGATTGCAGTCAGCCGCTTGTCGCGGCTCTGCCTGCGCCTGCATGAACAAGAGGGGTGTGTCGGGCTTGGAGCGAGCTACGTCTGCCAGAGTTGTACCGCGAACCGGTCAGCGCAGGAGCATGGCAGTCCACAAGAATGCAAGCAATGCCGCAACAGCTGCGCGATAGCGGAACGCATCCTCCTGCTCACCCTGTGGGCATGGCTATGATGGAGGGGCGGTCGTGGAACTTGGCAAACTGCTTGACGGCCACCTGGCGGATGAGGTCGGGGTCTGCAACATAGCGGGGGGAGAATGGTGAGTGGACATGTCAGCCTGCAGGATGAGAGGAAATGGCTGCAGATGAAGGCCTCCTCTGTTGCCAAGGCGGCTTCGTTCGGCTTGCCAAGCTTCCGAGAAAAGAGGCTGGCTGCAGGCTGCTGCTATACACTTGCCTGAGAGCACAACAACTGGATTCTTTCCCATGAAGCAGAGGAAGATGCCTCCGTAGCGGTGCATCCACTCCTCGTAGGCCCGGTACAGGGGCAGGCGGCGGAACACCCTGCCGACAGTGGAGGGGTTGGAATGGCACCAGCGAGAAAGTGGGCAGGGAGGTGTGGCAACATGGAGTCGCATATGGTGCATTTGTAAGGAAAGAGCACGGCAAGTGGGGTGAGTTGAGGTGGCAGGAGCATGTGCAGGCTGGCGTGGCAGACACAGTCCACAGGCTGCACCGAGAGAGAGCCGCGCCCAGCACTTGCCGGAGGTGGCCCAAGAAGAAGGGCATGGGGCGGACCAGAGGGATGCTGCGCAGCCGCCAGCGCCACACCAGGCGGTACCCCACCGCCAGCAGCTGCAGAGCAGTTCCAGGCAGGTCGGTATGGTCAGCGGCCACGAGAGGCTGGCAGGGCAACGGCACCGTTCGCGTGGCGGCGCCGGCGGTAGCGGCGGTGACAAAAGCCTTGCGCGTCTGCGGGTGCCTGATGAGCCAGGCGTAGCTCACCCATACCACGGCTGCCGCTGCGACCACCGCCCAGGGGTCTAGCGCGCCCATAGCTGCCCGTCCTACTCGGCCGAGTAGGCTCGGGCCCGGCAGGCTGCGAACGCCCCGGCAGCGGGCCGAATTGCGGTCCTGCAGTGTTGCACAAGCCTTGGGCGCCCGTGAATTCGCTCGTTTTGCAGCCGCGTGTTGTGTGGCTTGCAATGCAGCGGGCGGGTGCGCTGATCGGGCTCTTTGGACGTCCCGCGTCTTGCAAATACAAGATTTATTTCATCACCGGCCCTAGCCCCTCATCCCGTCTCCTGCAAGCGGCGGCTCAAAATCGTCTGGGCCAGACGCTTAGCCACGCAGTGTCGCACTGTTCTCGATCGCGTGCCATCGCATTGATCTTGCTGCTGTAGCCGCCGATGGCGCTGGCGTGCCGGCTGGCGCCAGCTGCCGCCGCTGCCGCTGCCGCCCGCCGCCGCCTGCCCATCCTCTGCCGGGCCGCGAGCACCAAGGCTGCCACTGCGGATGCCGCCGAACCAGGCAAGTGGTTTACGACGGGTGCACACAGTCTCCTTTTGTAAAGACTGCTTCTCTTGCCGCCACTACCGTCCGTGCCCACCCTGAACCTCCTGTGCCCGCTCCCGCCACTCTGCCTTTCTCAACAGCAGCCAGTTCGTCATACAACTTCCAACCGGCGGCTTGTGAGCTGACGGCCTTTCCAGAACTGTTGGAGCCGGGGCGGCGGGCGGTGCTGCTGGCAGTCGATCCGGACCTGAACGGGGCAGTGGTGGCACTGAGCTGGCGCAACCCGGCCGCCAGCCAGGGGGCAGCCTGCAAGACCAGCAGCAATGGCAGCAGCAGCAGCAACGGCAGCGGTAGAGAGCCAAGCGGTAGCGCTAGCAGCAGCAGTGGGAGCCGCAGCCATGGGCTGCCGCTGCCAGCCGGCTGCGCCCTGCATGTTGAACTACACGACATGCCCACTGAGGTCTGGCAGTATGGCACTCGTGCCAAGCGGCAGCCGGCGGCCGACGGGCTCATCGGCATCCTGCAGCGTTATGCCTCTGGCCCGCCAAGCGCAGCAGGCGCAGCAGGCGCAGCAGGCGGTGTGAGCGTGGCAGTGGTGGGCGGCAAGGAAGCTGCTCCTAAGAAGCGCAGCAGCGGCGGGAAGAAGAAGAGTAAGAAGACAGCGGCTGCAGACGAGGATGCAGCGGAGTACTCTGCAGCAGTGGCAGCAGACGGGGCAGAGGAGGAACCCCTTGCAGCGCAGGGACCAGCAAATGCGGCAGCTGGGCAGCAGGCGGCTGGGGTAGCAGGGGATGCCGACCCGCCAATCGTCCGAGCAGTGATGGAGTACAACATGCCGGCACAGCTCAGCGGCAAGTTCGCATGGTGAGGGCCCGAGGGGGTGGCCAAGGAATTGGCAGAAATGGCAGTGCACAAAGGGACAGCGAGGAAGCAGTTGCCTACAGTTGGTCTCTCGGTCTCGACCCACTGTCCAGAGCCTGCAAGGCCGTACCTGCTTGATCTCCCTGTATACACCAACCTGCCTGGCCTGCAGGTACGGCATCGGCTTCGCTTCGGGCCTGCTCAACGGGCTGCTAGTGGGTGCAGGCATCCCCTACCAGCGCGTGCACGGTGAGCTCGCCTGGGCTGGGTGTGCCAGCTGCACTGTCGACCTGGCACTCGTCAATGGAGTGCTTCCGGCCTGCTGCTGAACCCTGCTGCCATGTGCCCACGTCTGCTTGCATCTGTCCTCTCTGCGCTGAGCCCACTTTGTGCTGCGTGTATTGTCACTGCACCTGCCCATCTCCGCCCACTGCATCCCACCTCTGCCCTCGTGCCCAGTGCATCTTGCCCACTCGTCCCCTGCCCCTCCTGCCCCCACTCGCCTCTGCTCCGCAGCCTCCTCCTGGAAGGCGGGCATGGGCCTGCGCAAGCAGGGCAAGGAGGGCAGCATCGCGCTGGCCTGCCACCTGCTGCCCGCCGCCGCGCCGCTGCTCAAGTGAGGGCGGGAGCCTTGGGGTGCCCCTTCACAGCCTTGTTCGTTGCGAGTTTCAAGCAGGGCACTCCGCATGCAGCCTTGTGGAGCCTGGCTCTGGGGCCCATAATCCAGCCCAGCCACACAGCCCAGCCATTTGCACCGACTGTCCTGCTGCTGCGCAGGCGCAAGAAGGACCATGGGCGGGCGGAGGCGCTGGTGCTGGCAGCCTATGCTCTGGGAGTGCGCATGCAGCCCCTGGGTGGCAGCAAGGCAGATGGAGCAGCAGCAGACGACGACGATGAAGAGCCTGGGCAAGGCAGTGACAGCGGGGAGGAAGAGGAGGCGGAGGAATGATTTGCTTGCCGCTAGTGCACAGGGAGTTGCCCGGCAGCTTGCTTGCTGCGCTGGTGCAGCGATGTTTCAAGGTATTTGCATCAAAACTAGCTGGCTATTGCATGGGCTGTGCAGGGGTCCGCACTCTGTAAGTCTGCACACTCGTCACTCCTGTGCCGCAAACTGTGCTGCAGCAAGCAGGGGGCACATCTTCTTGTGCCCGCCTGCCTTCCAGTCAGCGTGGGAGCAGGTCGTGCCACAGTATTCAGCAATGCGGCACCGGCTGCAGCGGGGGAAGAGGGAGCAGCGCTTGTCCGCTGGTAAGGGCGGCAGCAGCAGTGCAGCAGCCGCAGCAGTGAAGCAACTGCCAGAATCTGCAGCAGCCAGCAACCCTCTTCTGGCCTTCTCCACCTCTAACTCTAACAAGCTTGCACGCACCTGCACTTCTTGCCAGTGCTGCCTGCCGCCGGCCCGCCCTCAGCACCTAAGTTGGCGCAGCGCAGGTAGGCGCACGATCGGGCTGCCGCTGCCTGTGCCGCATACACCTGCTGCTCCGGCCGCCCCCAAACATTTTCTAGCGCCACCGCCAGGCTGCACATGCCGGGCAGCGCCCAGCGTAGTGCAAACACAATGTGCCGCCGTCCGGGGCCCGCCGCTCGGGCTGCCTCCACCTCAGCTAGTGCTGCCTGCACGCCGGCCGCCAGCTCTGCGTCGGTTGGCTGCTGCCCGGCTGCACTACCATCGGCGCCTGGCTGCTGGCCGCCGCTGGCAAGCTCCTCTGCAACCCAGCGGCCCTCCTCACACAGCACCGCCCAGCCGCGAGCCAGGGACTCTGCAATGCTGCGGCACTGCACAGGCCGGAGGGGCGAGACGAGCGAGGGACGTTGGTGAGTGCGGTAGGCTCGCACACAGGTCGCTGGCTCACCTTGTCTGCTGCAAGCTGCCAACAGCGTGTGCGCCCTGCCCACGCACTAAGTACACTGCACCAGTCTCATGCCACCACCTTATGTTACTGCCCCAGCTTACCTGGGGCTCCGGAATGCGGTGCTCCCCCTCGCTGGCCTCCCCAGCCAGGTCTGCAAAAAGCACCTCCACCAAGCCATCCGCCAGCAGGGCGGCGGCCAGGGCGGGCGAGCGGGCCGTGGCATCAGCCAGGGATCCATACAACATGAAGCGCCTGAACGGGTCCTGTGGTGAAAGTGAGAAAGGAGGGAGGCAAGGGGAGGCAGAGGGCACATCAGGGTTGAACTCTTGACGCGGTTTGCAGTACAACCTCTGTGCTGTCCATTAGCTTTTGACAAATGCAGCATACAGCCAACTGGGCAGCTGGTTGCTTCCAAGCCACCAAGCCAACACTGCGCACCTCTGGCCGCAGCTCGAATGCCTGGTCAATCAGCGCCCGCATGGCTGGGGTGAATAGCACCAGCTCAGCACGCACGCACGCCACTATGGCATCCGAGATGCACCCAAATCGCACGTCTCCCGGCCCAGGCGGCAGCCGCTGGGCGACAGCGGCGCAGGCGGGCAGCACTGCAGCCAACGCCTCCCAGTGCGCGGCTTGCATGGCCAGAAGCGTGCTGCATGGGTGAGGACGGGGGTGGGTGGGAGAGGACGCATCGTTGGACAACAGGCAACTCTCGGTTGCATGGAGCTGGGTGCTCACTCGTGTATGAGAGCCTGCAATGCTGGCCAAACACCAGCTCGTGCCAAGTAACCACGCTGCTGCTGGTGTGCAATTCCAGCAGCCACCTCTAGCAAGCTGCTTCCCTGCCCACCTGTTGGCCGGCGGCTCATCGCCATCCTCCTCAGGTGGCAGCCGCGCCGCCTCTGGGATGCTGTCCAGCTCGCTAGGGCACAGCTCCGCCGCCCCGCAGGCCGCCTTGAACACTCGAGTGTACAGCTCAAGCAGCATGAGCGGCGCCTCTCTCATTAGAGCCGGCAGCACCTGGCCGGCTGCCGCCGTCGCGCTGCCGCTGCTGCCGCCGCTGCCAACGCCGCCGCTGCTGCTGCCGCCGCCGCCAGGTGGCAGGGCAAGGTGCTGCAGGCGCAGCAGGGTGGTGTGCAGCTGCCACAGGGCTGCCTGCAGGGCGGCCCCTTGCTCTTCCTCCAGCTCCGCGCCGGCCTCCACCTTTGTGAAAACCAGGATGGTTGCCACCCACGCCGCGTTGTTGACAAAGGCCAGCGTAATCTTCGCTAAGTCGCCCAGTCGCTGCCGCAGCGCTGGCTGGGCTGTGGGCGGCGCTACGCTGAAGGCTGCCTCCACCTCTGGCCACAGTGCCAGGGCAGCCAGTGCCTCGCTGGCTGCCGCGCACCAGGCGGGCACCTCGTCCAGGCTGGCGGCTGCCTGGGAGGCGGGGTCGGCCTGGCCCTGCTCGTTCAGCGTGTGAAGCCAGGGGTGGGATGTCTGCTTGAGCAGGGACAGGACGGCACAGAAGGAGTCCACTCTGCAGGATGGAGTTAAAGGACAGGGAGGGAAGGTTGGGAGTGGTGGGGAGATGGGGTTGCCTGAGCACAGGCGGTCTCCACGCAGCAGTGGACAGCAGCCAGCTCAGTGCATGATGGCAAGGCACTGGGGGGGTGGCACGCCACCTCGCCCGCACGCTGTCAACAACCCTAACCGGACCCCCTGCGCTCACACGCTGCCGCACTGCTGCGCCCGCTTCTGGGGGACAGTCTGCCCAAGCACGGTTCGCAGCCCCGCCCGCAGGCTGGGCAGCACGGGCAGCAGCGCGGCGGCCTGCTTGCGGCGCAGCGCTGTGCAAGTCGCGTCGGCTGCGTTGCGCTGCAGCCAGCTGATTTGGCCGTTGTGTGTGTTGCCCGCAATGCCCGCGAGCAGAAAGCCGGTCGACACAGCCAGGTTTTCGGTGGTAGCTGGCTCCACACCTGCCGCCAGCGCCTGCGGCCAGTGCGCCGCTAGCTGCGCCGCCTGCTGCAGCAGCTGCAGCGGCCTGCTGCCGCCCTCAGCTGCCGCAGAGCAGACCTCCTGGTCAATCGCTGGCCTGGCGGACATGAAAACCTGGAGCACATTGTCCACCGCCCTCCAGTCTGCGCCGCTCAGCTTAGGCCGCTTGCCATCGGATGCGTCCCCCACAGCGGCGGCCAGCCTGGGCAGCCAGGGCAGCAGGGCATCGGCCATGGCGCGGGCAAAGGCCGCCGACTGCAGTGCTGGGCCGTACTCTGCAAGGGCAGGCACACGGCAGCTGCATGAGCCGTGTCAAGCAGTGCTCCTGCCATTCAGTTGCAACCACTTGCCGCTTGCCAGCGCGGCACCTGCATGCTTGCACCCACAAACTCCGGCTCACAGCCCCATGTACAATCAACAGTTCCCTCGCTGGCTTGCCTGGCGCAGCCTTGAGCAGTGAGACTGCCACGCAAAACGCGACAAATGCGCTTGGCAGCAGCGTCTGAGCTTGTTTGCTGAGCGCCTCCTCCGGGTCTGGATCTGCAGATTTGAGCGAGGTCGATCCAGCCATGAAGTGCCATCGGAACAAAGGGACAGGCAGCCGCATGCAAGCAACAACAAACATGCATGCAAGATGTCGCAACGCCCAGGCTTGCATGAGGCTGACCGCGCACAGCCTTCCTCCTCACCTGGCAAGCCGTCTGGGCCGAGCTTGGTGAGCAGTGCTGCCATGGCCTCCAGCCAGCTGGCCATGTCCGCCGCAGGGCGCCCAAGCCTGCCGCCCTCATGCACCTTCAAGAGAACCAGCAGGCGGTGCAAGTTGTCGGCCTGCATGCTGAAGAGCGCGTGTATGAGGTTGTCCCGGTCGCCCTGCTCAAGCGGCATCACTGCTGACGCGGCAGCATGGCCGGCCATGGCTGCCCGTGCCGCCGCAGCGCCGCTGCCCATCAGCAGCTTGGCTGCCTGCGCTAGGCCAGCTGCCTCGGCTGGTGTGCACTTGATGTTGGCTGCCACGTTGCCGCATGCCGTCAGCACAAACAGCGCCATGTGCAGCTGCACCAGCGCGCCGTCGCCGGCTGGCGACTGCTGGCCGCGTGCCAACCGCCGCAGGGCCGGCTCTAGGCCGGCATCCAGAGCCTCCAGCTTGCTGCCGGCGCTTTGCAGCACGCTGCAGCATGGAGTGGAGGATGGGCAGGGGAGAGGTGGGTTGGGCCCCGGGTGTGCTGCTGTTAGCCTGCTGAGGGCCGGCAGCACAGGTGTGACCATGCTGCATCACATCAGGCACTGCTGAATTTCGCACCGGATCAGCCTGCTGCGCTCTTGGCTGGACGGAGGCGGCAGCGTGCCGCAGCAGTTGACCGCCTCGCAGAACCCGCTGTCATCCCGGGCTAGGATCGCCGCGTCCCTGGCTGGCAGCACATGCTCGCAGCGTGCCGCCAGCAGTCCCTCCAGCTCATCAGCGACGGCCTCCCATGACATGGCAGCCAGCGACCTGCGCAGAGCAAAGGGCAACTTGGGCAGAACTGCAGGTCGGCGGCGGCGGGGACCGTCGGCGGCGGAGGCTTGCTGGCCACTCCGGCAGGTGGGCGCACCGCCGTCAGACATGGACCACCTTCTGGTACTCCGCTGACTGTATCTAGGCCCACGGGCCGGCCGCGGTCGTCAGCTGCGCACTCCTACAGCCGCTAGCAGACTCTATGCACGCTATCGACTAGCCACAGCGGTTTGCAGGTGCGGCAGGCATGGGCACGTGTGATCGGGAAATGTCCTGCTGCAGCGGGGCGCTGCCGCGGCAGCACAGAGGCACATTTTGGTCGAAGTGGCCCATTGCCGACCGCGATCCTCATGCCTATCAGCTGTTCTAATGCTCGTGGCCTCAACATGTATCAAGGGCAAAGTGCATGGAAATAATGGGGGAGCTTGGACTCCCAAACAAAAGCCAGCCGGTTTGTTCAAACAGGGAAAAGAATCGTGCTCATGCGTTGACCGTGCAAACAAAGCCGTCAGGCTATGGAAGCACAGGTGGCCGCCGCCGCCGTGGGAGCGTTGCTTCTGATCGTGCTGCTTCCACTGCTGCTGCCGCTGCTGTTGCCAAACTGGCACCTTCTGCCGACCCTTCCGACCGACTGCTGGGGCTGCTCGGGGAGGCGGGTGAGGCAACAGAGCAGGGCGAGCAGCGCTGCAGCCCCTGCCGGTCATCTGCTGCCCCCTGCTTGTCCGCCGGCAGCTGCTGCCATGCGGTAGCTCGCTGCCCAGCCGCTTGTGGCATTCCTGCTGCTGCCCCTGCTCCAGCTGTCGACTTCACTGCCACAGCCACCGCTGCCGGAGCACGGTCGTGCACCGCTGCCGCCGCTGCCGCCGCCGCCTGCGCATCGGCTGCTGCCTGCAGCCGCTGCAGGTGCGCATGCTGCCGCTGGTACTGCTGCACCGCTGCCACCAGGTCCAAGAACCCAAACTCTGGCCAGAGCACCTGAGTGAACACCAGCAGCGCGTGCCGACACTGCCACAGCAGAAAGTCTGACAGCCGAGTCTCGCCGCTCGTGCGCACCAGCAGGTCGACGGGTGGGCAACCGCGGGTGTACATTGCGCCATCCAGCGCTGCTGCTGTGGGCGGGCTGCCATCGCTGCTGCTGCTTGGAGTGACGCTGCTGCTGCTGCTGCCGCCGGCTGCTGGCTGGGCTGCCAAGCTGTCCAGCGCGCGCTGCAGCTCCTCGGACGCTCTGCGGGCAGAGAAAGACAAATGCCAGGGTGGTGCTCAGCTTGCAGCAGTCGAGAAAATGGCATCTGACAGCAGTGTTTCCATTGCGTCAGCAACAGGCGCACAAGCTATACTTGCGGTCCCAGCAGGCTGCAAGCTGTGCTCATTCCTCACCCCCCTCTGCACCACCAAGGCTAACTGCTTACGTGTATGAGAAGCACAGATTGAGCACAGCACGGTCATGGTGCGCTGTGGCCGCCTCGATGCGTGCAGCTGCTGCCTGCACAGCTGCCGGTGCAAGACTAAGGTCCCCCACCACCCGCACTTGCACGCCGTGGCGCTCCAGCACTGCGCACTCCTGCAGGCGGGACGACACGCAGGGCAAGCGGCAGCACCGTGGTTGCCAATCGTGCTGCCAGCATAGCCTGAATTGCCCACGGCTTTAAGCTCCTCAGCTCGCAGCACGTGGCAGCACTGTCAACATGCATAGGCCCCGCCACACCACGTGCAAGGTTGAGCAGGCAGGGCCGCACCGCCAAGCCAGGCAGCTGACCTGCAGCAGGTGCGCCAGCTTGTCCTCGGCTAGTGCCATCAGCGTGGTCACCTCCTCCCCAGACCGCCGGTAGTTGTCGATGGAGAAGGCATACACCGACACGCACGCCACGCCCAGCTGCAAGGGTTTGTAACCACGAGCCGGCAGGCGTTCATGCACGATCGCCGTCCGACGGAACAGGGCCTTGCCAGGTGTGCACACCAGCGGCTGAACGCGCAAAGAAACCTTCAATAAAGCAGCTGCGCTCGTGCCGACCCACCTGCAGGCACCACTCGAGTGCGTCCAGCAGGCGGGCATAGCCAAAGGCGTGCCCCTCCACCTTGCGCAGCGCTCGCGCCTCGGCGTACCGCCGATTGCCGTCCACTGCGACGGTGGCAGGGCACGGGAAAGGGTTCAAGAGAAACTGGAAATGCTCCTCAAGCTGTGGGCAGGTCGCATGTACCAAGCAACGACCGTCCAAGCCACAACTCACTGATGAAGGCAATGTGGCGGGGGACCGGGCGGCCGCCGGCGGTGAGCGCCGCCGCTGCCGCACGGCGGGCCCAGCCGCCCAGCCGCTCCCAGATCCGACTCATCCAAGCTGCTGTCGGCTTCTACGGGTATGTAGGGCAGCCAGGGCAGGCCCAGTGGGCTGCTGCCTCAGGTGCTGTGTCAGCGCGTACAGCAGACTGCTAGCAGAGCCCTGCTTTGAAATTCAGATGAAATGTGCCGAGTTGCAGGGCAAGGCGGGGAGTGCACGGGCCGTGCAAGCAGGGCTGCTGCCAAAGGCAAGCTGGCGACGCAGGGGACACCCCGGCTGCCTATTTAGAATTTAAGCAGTGTAGCGCGTTCAATGGACCACGCCAGCGCTCAACAGGTTGCATGGAGGTGGTGCATTTGCGATGCAGACAGGCAGGAGTCGTTGGCCGCCTCCTGCGAGCCTCATGAGCTCTGCATCTTACTCTCGTGCAATCAGCACACCGTCTGCGCCTCAGCGTAGCTGTCTGTGAAAGCTGCACGCGCGCTCTCGCTCTCCCTTGCACGTGGCAGGCTCCAAGCACGTTTGGAAGGTTAACCCGATTGATTCGAAGTGATCAAGCGTCCACAGCCTGCAAAGCTACCGCCGCGCCGGGCGGCGACAGGCGGCGGCAGCCTGGTTTGGAAGGCTGGGGCGCTTAGTCCAGCGGCATGGCGGCGCTGGACAAGCCAGCCGTGGTGCTGGACTGCGGCACAGGCTTCCTGAAGATGGGCCTTGCAGGTGCGCTGGTATAGCGAGGCTAAACGAGCCAAGATGGCTTTGGTGCTGTGCCTCCTGCCCGCCGCGTAACCCTGCCGCCAGCCCACAAACCTATGCCTTCTCCCCTGCCCCTCACCCTCTTTCCTCTCTACCAGGCGACGAGGCCCCGCGCTTTGTGGAGCCCACAGTGGTGGCCTACCACGGCGCGGGCAGCGGCACCAGCGGCTTGCGTGGCGGCGGCAAGGCAGCAGGCGCGGCAGACCCCCTTGCCGATCTGGACTACTCCATCGGCCATGCAGCCCTGGCAAACGCAGCAGGCAGCGCTCTGACCTACCCTATGAAGGGAGGCATCATCTCCGACTTTGACTCGTGGTGAGAGTCTGAAGTTTTGCCTGGGCATGCGTCTGTGGCAAGCTGCGGGGGACCGGTGCACGGCAGGCAGTGCTCCATGCCTGCTAGCTGCGGTGCTGGAAGCGTCAGCCATGCCACTATTTTGCTGCGGCTGCTGTGCAGGGAGAAGATCATGCACGCAGCCATCTACAAGTACCTGCGGGTCTTCCCAGAGGATGTGAGGGGCTGGTGCAGTTGGCAGAGAGGCGGCCCAGCGACACGTTTCTGTTGCCTTGGACAAACTGGGCATGGCCGTGATGGCGGGTCCATACAGAAGCGCCTCACATGCTGCCAGGCATGAGTCTCCCTCTGTGCCCTCTATGCCCATCAACCAACGCCCTGCTGCTGCCTGCTGCGCGCCCCCTGCCTGCAGCACGCCTTCATTCTTACAGAGCCGCCCCTCAACTCGCCAGAGAACCGAGAGTACACCGCGGAGATCATGTCAGTGTCGTTTGGTTTGGTTGTGGCTCAGTACCCTGGGTGGCGACAGTGGCAGTGAACAACATGCAAGATGCCCCTTCATGTCTGATATCAGTCCATCACATACTCTCCGGTTGGCGCTGCCGCTGCAGGTTTGAGACGTTTGACGCGCCGGCGCTGCACATCGGCGTGCAAGCCGTGCTGGCGCTGTACGCTTCCTGGGCGGCAGCTGAGCGGCAACCGCAGCAGGCAAGGGTTTCTTGGTTGTGATGGCTGGGACTGCAAGGCAGACTGAATGGAAGGGGTGTGCTCACTTACAGGAGCATTCGGCATCCCTCGGCTGTGGGATGCGCACATGCGCAACCTTGAAGTAATACAGGCTGCCCTGGCCCCGCTGCAGGACCGCGGCGGCCTGCTGACGGGCGTGGTGGTCGATTCCGGGGACGGCTGCACTCACGTCATCCCTGTGGTGGACGGCTTTGTGATCGGCAGCAGCATCCGCTCGGTGCCGCTGGCGGGGCGGGACGTCACGCAGCACGTGCAGCAGCTGCTGCGGTGGGTGGTGCTGAGCATCCTGGCATGAGCAGAGATGCGGAAAAGCGGGTTCTTTCTCAGCCGTTCTGCTTGCGCCCGACGTGACAGCATCTGCTCACCAGTTTCAGCAAGACGCCTACTGATGCGACTGCTGGTGCTCTCCGTTGTTGCAGGGAGCGCGGCGCAGCGGTGCCGCCCGACCAGTCGCTGGAGGCGGCTCGCCGCATCAAGGAGCAGTTTTGCTACGTGTGTGCAGGTGGGTGGGCCGAGGGCCGCTGTTCTGTGCTTCTTTGCTCTTGACATGAGCCTGTTGAAACATTGGGGTAACCTGTGTTGAGTTGGAAAACGCGACGCCCCAGGCTAATCAACCAACTACACACCTTCTTACGCCCTTCCTGCCACCCCTGGTTGCATTGAACAGACCCCGCCAAGGAGGCGGACAAGGCGGCCGCCGACCCCGCCAAGCACATGCTCCTTGCATCACCCCTCCCACCCTTGACGCACTTGCATCGTTAATTGCCAGACCCCCACCACCTTGTTGCACTCTCATCCCTCATTGCAGACCCCGCCAAAAAGGCCGACTGACCTCGCCAGGCACACATTTTCTTCCGCGCCTCCTGCCACCCTAAACGCAGACCCTGCCAAGGAGGCGGACAAGGTGGCTGCAGATCCAGCCAAATACACGCGGCGGTTCGAGGGTGTGGGCCGCACCGGCACGCCCTTTGCAGTGGACGTGCTGCGAGAGCGATTTCTGGGGCCCGAGCTGTTCTTCGCTCCGCAGATGTACGCCGGCGGGCACGGCGGTGCGTTGGGGGTGCGGGAGGGGGCTGGTGCTTGTTGTTCTGCAGTGTGAGTTGAGGGTCGACTGGGCGTATGCAGGTTACGCCTGGGTGTTGAGCACGCTGCTGGGTCCTGCTAGCCCCAGCGACAATGTTTCACTGCCCACTTGCCACTGCCCAACCGGTTCCATCTCCCCTCCTCCACCTCACACCCCCACTTGTTTGTGACCAGACTGGCGCACCCCGCTGCCCGAGGTGATCGACCGCTGCGTGCAGTCGTGCCCCATCGACTGCCGGCGCGCGCTGTACCGCAATATCAGCCTGTCGGGGGGCACCACCATGCTCAAGCACTTCGGCGCGCGCATCCAGGTGGCTGGCTGGCTGGCTGGGGGAGCGGGGGAGGAGGGGAATGCTTCGCGTGCCTTGCACTCAGCACCCTGCTGGCACGAGCTCTCACACAGCCTGATGCCTGCTTGCGCCCGTTCCTGCCTTGTGCACCTGCACTGAACCCTTTGCTGTTCCGCCCCTCTGCCCCCGCCATGTACAGCGCGACCTGAAGCAGGCGGTGGACGCCCGCACGGCGGGAGGCGTGGAGGTGAACGTGGTCAGCCACCCCATGCAGCGGTGCGTGGCACTCTGGTGATGTCATGTGCAGCTTTCTGTGCACAGTGGAGGCACGGGTGCTGCTGGCAGATATCACGCGCTGGTCTTGTGTGCCTGGCACAAGCATGTCCGCCTTTCGAATACCAAGCCTGCTGGCCCACTAGGTGCCTGCCACACTGCACGTTCCGACCATTTGCTTGATTGCCACTTGCTCCGCAGGTATGCCGTCTGGTTTGGCGGCAGCCTGCTGGGCTGCTCAGCAGGCTTCAACGACATCGGTGCGCTGCCTTTTGAGCTGTGCTGCTGTTTGGCCCAGCTTGGCTGCTTCAGTGACTCAGAGTTGCATAGCTGCACGGCATGGCTGTGTGTACGGCTGTTGCCTTGCTGTGCACCAGTTTTCTCTGCAATAAGCTGGCCCGCTGCCGTACTGCTCCCAAATTTCATCCGTGCAGTGGTGACGCGAGAGCAGTATCAGGAGAGCGGGCCCGGCATTGTGCGGGGCAACTGCGTGTACCGCGAGTGGTGAAGGCCCAGCGCTGTCCACTTTCTGTGTGTGGCAGCTGGTCACCAAGTCGGCATGGCGCCCAGAGGCCATACCCGGAGCAGCAAGGGATGAGAGCCCAGCTGGATGCACACCCTGCTTCTTCAGCATTTGCAACACGTGACGGACTTACATGCAGCGTACATGACCGACTGACTTCTGACAACTGAAACGTGTGCAACATGCGGAGAGGTTGATGCATCGATGCATTAGGTGGCCCATGCGCCCAGGGTTTGCAAAGGGATGGGATGTCAGAGGGAGGTGGGGGAGGGGAGATGTGGAAAAAATGGCGGGCCGTGGGACATGAAATGGCGCTGGAGATGGGCGGTAGATCAGATCTGCCTTTGTAGGCAGCCGGGGAGCACGACACCAGGGGGCGGATGCTGTACAAAGGGGTTCGTTTGCTTATGGTGCAAGTGCTACACTACGATACGAGTTGGAGAATGCAGCCACCACAGTGGCGGAGGTGTCAGAAGGCCAGTGAGGTTGGCACGCCGCCTCCGGCAGCCGCCCTGCGGTCAAACAAGGCTGCTGCTGCTGCTGGCTCGCTCTCTTGCATTTCGTATGAGCCAGCCGGCCCACTCAAGAGCTGCTGTGTGCGCTTTACTCGTCCAGCAGCGCTTCAATTGCCACCTCCTGGGCAGCCGCCTGCGCGGCGGCCGCCTCGCTGCCTGCCGCCGCAAACTTGTCGTCCTCGGTGGGCTTGTAGAAGCTGAGGGTCTTGGAGGAGGAGTTCACGAGCTGCGGAAGGGGAGAGGAGGGGAGGGCACGAGGCGGGGAGGCAGGGTTGAGTGTGGGCGGGTGCAGGGTGAGCTGGGCGGCTGAGCGGCTGCAGACGAGTTGCAACACAACACAGGAGGCCCTGCGGTTGTATCGCCGAGCGCAGGAGTCGTTTGAGTGGCACCATCCGCCAAGTGAGCGTTGCCCATCAAACTCCTGGCTCCTCTACTTTGCAGCTGCCAGGTGCGCACCTTCATGCCGCACTTGAGCCCCGCCGCCTCAAACAGCGGCCCCAGCGGCGTGTTGATGTAGTCGCGGTAGAAGGGCTCTGCGCAGTTTCAGGGTCGGAAGGCCACAGGCGCGCATGCGAGTGAGCGTCAGGCAACCTGAGGGCAGCAAGGCAAACATCTTTGTGCTAATGCCTGCGCATGATCTCCCAACAATCCAGCCAGCACACCAACCAAAAAACACTTGAACTGACCCTGGAAGTCGCCAAAATTTCCAAGGTTCTGGTACGCGTCGCGGTCCCCGCTCTGCACCGAGTCGGTCAGCACCACGATGCCGCCCGGCTTGACCACACGCGCCATCTCCGCCGCCGCCGCGCGCTGCGCCTCCGCCGGCAGCTCGTGGAACAGATACACGCAGTAGCTGCGAAATTAACAATTATTAAAAGGGATGGGGAGAGGGTTTGAGAGAGCCTGGGCAATTTGCAACAAGCAGGCAATGGCTTGGCAGCAAAGGTGCAGATGGTGCATGCACGCATTGTGGCTGTATAACGCCAACCGCCACTCTCTGCCAGCACGCGGCGCTCCAACCCTTCCGACAGCCCGCACACTGTTCTTCCAGCTGCAGTCCTGCAAGGCGCAGCCCTGGACGCTCCAGCACTCACACAATAATGTCCTGGGATTCACACCACACTCACACAATGTCCTGTGAGTTGTCGGGCACGTCCAGCTTCTCGGCCGCGGTCTGCAGGAAGGTGGCGCCCGTGCCATCCACGCCGCCCAGCTGCGCGTCGGGCGCCCGCAGCCGCTTCCAGTACTGCGCAGAGGCGGAAGACAAAAGGATTGAGAGGAGGGCTGCAGCACATGCATTGGGTATGAGCCGCAGGGCATGCAGAGCGTGACTGCGCATGCAACGAGCCTGATGCCTCGACAGGTAAAAACCACCGCCCACCTTGCGCATGCCACAGCCCATCCTATTGAGAGGGCAGCTTCACCGTTTACTCCTTGAAAGCATGCAAATTTCCCGCAGTCCCCACTCACCTTCATGTTGGAGCGGGCCTCAGCCAGGTAGAAGGGCGAGAGGTCGGACACCGTCAGCTGCAGGCCCGGGTAGTTGTCCTTGACAAACCTGTGAAAAGAAAAACAGACAGTGAAGAAGTGACAACCTAGTTGTGTGTGGCAGCAAACGGCGGGAACAGGGAGCGAGTCGGCACATTTCCCAGGGCTTGCAGGCCCAGTGCTTGCCATGCGTGGCTTGCCAAGTTTCAACAAGCTTGCTTGTGTGCATCCCATACCCCCAGCCAACATGCCCCACCAAACACCAACCGCCCCCGCCCCGCCCTGCCCCGCCCCCTGTCGTCTCACGTGGCAAAGCGGCCGGTGCCGGCGGCCACCTCCAGGGCCGTCATCTGCGAGGCGTCCTTGCCGGCCATGAAGTCGCGCAGCGGGACCAGCGTGCCGCGCTGCATCGCGTCCTGGCGGCCCACAAACAGCGTCTCTGTGGAGGTTTCGTAGATCTTGGCGCTGCGGGCGCTCAGCCTGGAGATGAGGGTGGCAGGGAGGGCATCAGGCATGCATATCTCAGTGTGTTCAATAGATTCCAGTTGTGGCGCCCAACGAATTATGCATCCATGTCTGCGCCGCCACTCAGCCCTGTCCCCTGCACAGAGGCGCGCCGCAGCTGGCATGCCTCCCAAACGCCCTGCCTAGCCCCCACTCGCCAGCCGTCAGTCTGGTAATGGAAGCCATCGCCATAGTAGCTCGGCAGGAGCCCGCTCTTCAGCCAGATGGGGTCGGCCTTGCCCTCGCCCCTGCGCAGCAAGGGGACGCACGTGCAAGAGTGTCTGGTCAGTGCGGCTGGCACGGCAAGCCACTGCGCTTGAAAACGGTTCTTTCTTTCCCTCCTACTTATTTTAACTCTCCCCAAATAAGAAGATCCGTGCAACTGCAGGCAAGCAGCCCACACGCCCACACAGAGCAAAACCCCGCCAGCCGCCGCCAGCGCATCCCCCCCTCCCCACCTGCGCCGCAGCGTCTGGGTGGCCTCGTTCAGGAAGGCCGCGGAGCGCTGCAGCACGTACAGCGGGTTGAACTGGCGGTGGTTGAGGCTCGCCATGTCCCAGGGCAGCGCATACTTGCCTGCAATGTGGAGCGGAGAAGCAAATGCAACGAGTGTGTGAGGGGACGCAAGAGGGTCGGGCGGAAGCCGTGGCTGGGAGAGAGAGGTACAACCCCACAGCTGAGCAGCGCACAGGTGCAGCTTGGCCTCCCGTGCAAAGAATCCATGTCCAGCCCCAAAAGCCCAATGCCACGCACCCTCCTTGATGTTCTCGTGGTCCTGATAGTACATCAGCATCGCCTCGGTCACCGGGCCCGCAACGCCGCTCCTGCGGGTCGGACAACAAACACAAAATGGGTCTCAGCTGTCAAGCACAGGACATGTGGGTAGGTGGCCGGGTGCGCAGGTCGAGCAGGCCTGGCCGCTTTCTCCACTGAGGGCACTGACGCAGGGGTAGAACTCGACCCAGGACTGGACACCGCCCAACGCTGGACCGCCCATGCAATTTCTGCACAGAAGGCACACTGAGCTGCGCCGCCCACTGCCCTTGCACTCCTCCTTGCAACTCACGCAGTCCGCAGCACGGGGGAGGGAGCATCGCTGCCGTTGGCTGCGCGGGAGGCCAGCAGCGAGGCCACGCCCTGGATTGCGAAGAAGCCGGTGCGGGACAGGTGGTACGCCCTGCGCAGGAGGGAGCAAGCACGTCCTGGTGAGTGTGTGATGGCGAGCAAGTGGCGGGCCCTGCACAGAACAGAGCAGCATTTACAGGACTGTTTGGGGCAGGCCGGAATGGCGCACACGCACTCAACACACTGTGGCGTGCTCAACCCATCCCATCGGTGCCTCGGGCTACGGCACTGGGCCACGGCTCTCACCAGTAGCGGGCGGTCTCGCTGTTGCCCAGGATGCCAGCGGTGCTCACGGCGCTGGTCAGCGTCTCGGTGAACTGGCGGATGCGGTCTGCTCGTTGGGATGATGAGGTGGCGGGGCAGGAAGACAGCAAAGTAAGAGAGGGGCCCGAGGGCGTGAGCTGATGGAGCAGCCTCAGCAAGCGGAAGCACCAGCTGCCAATGTACAATGGGTTCCTGAACTGGCACGGAAATAAAGCGCAGACCAGGTGCACGCATGTTCAGGCATCAGCAGACCAGTCTGCATGTACCCTGAAGCAAAGCTGAGAAGCACAGCACAGGTGGTTGGGTGTGAAAGCTGTGCAGCACTGCGCGCTCACCAGGCACGGGGGTGTTGGGGTCTTCCAGGCTCGCCACCCACTTGGAAGGATAAAAAGGCTTCCACTGCAGATTTTTAGGGGGCAGTAAGGTGTCCCTAAGCTCACCCAGGCCTCCTTCAGCCTGCTGCTGGGCACTACAACCACCGCTGGCCCTCAACGGCTGAAAACGTGTGGCACAGGTTGCTGCAGCCAGCACATGCCGCACACCATGCCACCCTACACATCGCACGCATACCCATGCAACAGAACAACATCCCATGCAGTGTCAAGCTCACCATGTCCACGCTCCAGTGGAGCTGGAACCGAGTCCTGTCATCATCCCCCGGCGACACCGACTGCTCGGTGGCGGCGGCGGCGGTGCTGTAGTCGTTGCCGCCGCCGTTGCCGCCGCCGGCGGTGTCGCGGGCCAGGCGCTTGTCCAGGGCGGCCGCCACCTCAGCCACCCGCAGCCGCTCGTCCTCTGTGGTCACCACCTGCTCCAGCAGGGCCTGCACCGGCGCCTGGCGCAGGCCGCGACGCTGCACGGGGCGCAGGCCGGGGCGCAGCGCTGCCGCCGCGCGCGCGCCGCCCACCGCACGCTGCAGCGCCTTCATCTGCAGGCAGCAGAAAGGTGAGATGCAGGCAGTAGAGGGATGTGATGGAGCGGGTAGAACTGGTGACGGTTGCCAGGCAAAGGGGCGACCCCAGCTGGGGTGCTTGCTTTGGCAACAGCAAGAAGCGGCGGCGTCAGCGGCGGGTCTGGCGGTGCCACCAATGGCGCCAGTCAGCAACCACCTCCGCTGCTCCTACACCCTCAGAGCCGCTTCAAAAAGCTGCCTGCAAGCGGCCGCGTCGCGCACCTGTGGCGCTTGGTGAACCGCAGTGGTGGTGCGCATACCCAGCTTCGTTCGGCTCGCTTCGAGCGAGCCCACCAGCGATCGCACTGCGCGCACAATTGCAAGCGCGGGCCCAGCCAGGCCAGGCTGCAAGCCCCGAGGCATTGCCACATCAGCCGTGAGCGTGTCGTACGCGACACAGGTGCGACGATGTTTGTGTGCAGCCTGCTGCCACCCAGACCCCTGGTCCTGTCGTCAGCCATTCAGGTGTTCCTACTTGCAAAAGGGCGTACTACTGCAAAAGGGCGTACTACTGCAAAAGGACAGTGCGCAAAAGTGGCCGGCGGCGGCAGGGAATCAGCATACAGGGGGCTTGTCTTGGTTGAGTTTGGAGAGAGCGCAGCTGCGGGCAGCGCAGCTTCGGCCTGGTCATTTGTGTGCAAGCACAATGCGGCTACAGGGTGAGCGTGTTGTGCGCTGGGTCCTGTGCCGCCGACTGCCGCCCCTGCGCCGCCGCCAGCTGCAAGTCGTGGACTTGCTGCCGCAGCTCGGCAATCAGCCGGTCCTTCTCCTCCAACTGCCGCTGCAGCTGCGCCACCAGGTCGGAGGGCGTGCTGGGTGCTGCGCCTGCTGCGCCTGCTGCCGTTGGCGAACCACCCTCCGTCACAGACAGCCCATCCCGTGCGGTGGGGCTGCCGCCGGCTGCAACCAGGCCGGGCAGGCTGCAAGGGGATGACAGGCTGCCCTCGAGGCCTGCCTCCTCATCTGCTGTGTCCCGACCCTGCGAGCAGTGTGACCATACATTTGGGAGCTTGGAGTGGTGGCCTGGGGCATGTGCACCTCTCAAAAGCAACCCAGGGTTGCAGCTATAGCAGCCTGTCCAGAGGCGCAACCTCCGCACTTGCACTCCACTCGCGCACACGCGACGCCCCTCCCCGCTGCACCTCCTCCCGGCACAGCGCAGCTCAAAACAGCAGCTTCTCACCTCGTCCACATGCACGCCGATGTAGTGGTAGGGCACGATCAGGCAGGGGCAGGGCGCATTGTCTATCAGGTGGCTGGACACGCCGCCCCCGCTGCAGGGTTGTTGGGGACGGGTGGAAGCGCGCAAACTGCACGTCACAGCAGCGCAATGACGCACCCAACCGCAGCAACATCGGCGCTGCCCTGCCCTGTCCAGTGTCCGCACCAAATCTGCCCACCCATCAGCTCCCCCCGCCCGCACCTGAGCTTCTTGCGGATCTTGTTGCCGCTGCGCGTGCCCATGACGAGTAGCTCAATGTCCTCGCTCTCGCAGAACGACATGAGCGCGTTTTTGGGATCGCCCTGTACGAGTGGCGGTGGGGGGGGGGGGGAGCTGGGAGCGCGCACAGGTGCGTGCACTACAGCACGTGCCAAGCCGTGGCAGCCCAGCCAGCGGACAAGTTTGTGCACAACACCAGCTGCCACACAGCAATCGCTTGGCGACAATGACGTTCTACCCTCCACCGCGTGCCCACCTGCAGCGCCACGCCCAGCTGCAGGTTGGGGAAGCCCGCCAGCTCCGCAGCGCCAAAGTCCAGCGAGTTGTCGCGCGTGACGTCGTCGCTGCCGCCGCTCTCTGGGCGCTGCGGCATGAGCGTCAGAGCGCGCGCCATCTTCATCACCTCCTTGGTGACCTGCGGGGCAGCGCAGCAATTGATTGTTGGCTGCAACCGATAAACCAAAACGGCACAGGCATCGTTGGCGGCAGTGCGCTTCATGCTGTGCACATTTTGCTGGGCGTTGCCCTCCCCATGCCTGCTGCCACTTGTCCAAGGTACTGCCCCCCCCCCCCCCCCCCCCCCAACTCACCACGTTGTGGTCCTTGGAAAACACGTGGCAGATGTAGACCGTGTCCTGCAGCGTCAGCACCATGTCACGCACAAAGGCCAGCAGGCCGCGCCCCTCTGCAAACGTGCTGTACGCGATGCACACGCGGCGGCCCGTCATGGCGGCAGGGAGCTGCGAGATTCGGCTGCAGAGCGGGAGGGGAAAGGAGTAGAATTTGCATCGTGGAGTGTGTCTTCAGGATGTAGGCGTTGTGCAGAGGCGATCAGCTGAGCTGGGCAGGCCAGAAGGGCAGAAGATGGTTGGGGCAGCAGCAGCTCGGATTCCAGCACTTTGCCAGGCCACCATGCCCGGCGGCTGAGCCCCACCTGAGCGAGGGCTCAGGGCTGGAGGGCCGCTGCGATTGGCTGCCAATCTTCATGCGCGCATTCACCTGTGCAGCGGTTGGAAAATGCGCAGCTCCGTCAAACAGCAGGATGAGTGTGCGCCTGCTTCCGTTGGTCTTGGGACCAAGGACACACACGCAGTCACTGGGACCAGGATGCAGCAACTGCAAGTAGTACATGGCTAGAGCGCTGCTGTGTACAGCACGCCCACTCACCACGGCGCCGCGGCGGATGATGACAAAGGGGCAGAGCACGTTGGCCTTGACCCAGGCGGACACTGCAGCAGCCAAGGCAGGATTGCAGGCAGCAGGTGCACATGAGCGCGCTGCCGATTCGCAGCAGCACGCTGGACCGGCTGGCGGCAGCTGGCAGCAGGCAGCGCTAGGGGAAACGAGTCAATCCTTCCAGCCAGGCCCTTGGCAATGCTCGAGCTGCCCAGCACACGCACCAGACGTGATCTGCAGGCCCTTCTGCAGCATGTTCTGCGGCCACTGGTCTGCAGAGCAGCAGGGCATGGCAGCAAGCCACACATGAACTTGGCCCTTGCTCCAACAGCACCAATGCACCAATGCAGCCCACTGGCTAGTCCAGCTTGCAGCCCTGTCCATTCCCTGCCAGCTCACCAGGAATGACCAGCACGTCCACATGCTGCTGCGCCAGCCAGCACGCAATGTTGTGCTTGATGCCGCCCTCCAACACCACCGTCGTGTGCGGGTAGCGCGCTAACGCTGTGTCCAGATCAGGCACCAGTGGGCCGCCCACCTGCGAGCGGGGTGGGGCATGGAGGGAGTGTTTTGTGTTTGGGGCTGGTGCACCGCAGCTGCTTCACTCGGTGGAGCTGCGTGCACGGTTACACCCCCCATGGTCCTGCCCACCTTCCAGCGGTCGTCCTTCAGCTCATCCTTGCCCACCTGCAGACCACAAGCATCAGGATCACAGGCAGTGTCACCCCCGGGCGCAGGTGTGTGGGTGCATGGCCAGCACACCCGGCGCTTACAGTTCCACACCACCCCAGCAGCTCCCCTCCGCGCCTTGACGATGAACAGCCGCTCGTTGTCATCCAGCCGTCCATCGGGCCCGCGGCGCAGCAGGTACTGCTTGGCCCAGTTCCAGGTGTAGAAGGTGCTGGCCTGCCCCCAGCTGTGGCAGACGAGCGCCACGCAGCGGGGGCGCGGGCCGCCGCTTGGCGACGGCGGCCGCGCCGCGGCTGCATCAGCGTGCGGCGATTGCGCCATGCGGCCCTGGAGGCCTGGCGGGCTGAGGCGCTGCTACTGCTTCTGTGTTTCGGTGGTTGGGTGGCAGCCTGCAAGATTGGACAAGGGGGCTCGTGGTTGAGCATGCGACAAATTCCAGAGGCGGCGGCGGCGGCAGGGACGGCACTGGCCGCTCGGCTGCTGAGCGCTGCTGGTCGCTTCCCGTGTCGCTCTGGCATGTGTTCCGGTGATGGCGAGGCTGCAGGACAGCGGCCAGGGGCTGGGAGCTGCCCACGACAGAGGGCTTTTGGCCAAGCAGGGCGCTGGGGCGACTCACCGGTGCAGGATGAGGTGCGGAGCACTGCACGATTTATTTGCTGCGCTCTCGACAGCCGGGGGTGCTTGCTGGCGCGGGTCGGTGTCGGGGTGTGGCGAGGGGCGCAACAACAGGCGCTGGGGCGTGCTTCAAACACTGTACATGCGTTCGGTGGCCACCAGCAAGCCGCTGGTCGGGGTTTATGCGCTACAGCTCCTCATTTGGGCTCTCATGCTGGCGCTTTGGTTCTTCCTCTCCCGACCCCCTTTGCGCGCATTCTTCTTTCCAATTGCTTCTGCAGCACTGCCAGATCACTCTGATTGCACGCAACCAAGCAAGTTCGCGATGCTGGCGGCCGGGCGCCTGGCGCCAGCAGCGGCACAGCCTGCGGTCCTGACGCACTGCAGGCGGCTGCAGCATGCACGGCTCAAGCTGATCGTGCCCCAGCGCGCGCTGGCGGCGGGGAACCCGGCCTTCTCCCCGCCTGCAGCGGCGCCCCGCGCGGCGGCCCCGGGCGCTACAGCGGCGCCGCGGCCGTCCAAGACCACTCCCCGCCTCTGGCGCTGCGGGGCGGTGCAGCAGCTGAGCTCGGCGGCGGCGGTGGACGCTGCCGCCGGGCGCTTGGCGGCTGCCGCCGCGCCCCTGCGCGTCATCGGCCCAGGGGAGGTGCACCTTTGGTGGCTGGACCCTAGCAAGGTGGGTGCCAGGGCGATTGGGTGCAATCGGGTTGATGGCTTCGGCGCGTCGCGTTCACGTCATGCGAGCCCGCACAACGGCGACCCCATTCCTTCGCACCCCTGCACCCGCTCTCTCCTCAGGCCGGCGGCGCTGCGGAGCTGGCCCGCTGCGCCGAGCTGCTCACCGAGGAGGAGCTGCAGTACTGCGGCACGGCGGGGGAGGAGGACGTGCAGCGGGAGCGCGTCCTGGCACGCGCCCTCGTCAGGTGCGGATCGGGGATCGTGGCCGGGTTGGCCGCTCCCAGGTACGCTCCTGCCTGGCTGGGAGCTCATCCTATCTGCCCACCAGTACATGCTGTGGACTGCGCTGCTGCCCCCTGCCCGCCCTATCTCGCAGGTCTGTGCTGGCTGGGTACCTCCCCGGCTCCCCGCACCCACGCTCCCTGCTCTTTGGCCGCAACCTGCACGGCAAGCCCGCGCTGCTGGGGCCCCACACCACCGCCGGCGGCCACCGTCTGCGCTTCAACCTCACGCACACTGGCGCCATGATTGGGCTGGCGGTCACAGGTGGGGTGGGTTGGAGAGGGTGGGTGGACGGAGGCTCGCAGCTTCAAACATTTGAATGCTGCTGTGGCCAGCCTTGTCTGTTTGCTGCCGCATTTACTTGCAACTCTGCTGCTTCCCTAACCCTCTCTGCCGCAGTGGAGGGCCTTGTCGGCCTTGATGTGGAGGGGCTGGAGCGGCGCCCGCGCGGCGACCCCATGCGCCTCGCCCGCCGCCGCTTCTCGCCGCAAGAGATCGCAGACCTGCAGGGTGCGCACGGCTGTTGCTGCTGAGTTGTGTGGTGTGTGTGCGCTGTTGCTGTGAGTGAGGTAGCATTGCGAGTGGGGTTGCATGCCCAAGGCTGCAGTGGCTGGGGTGCCTAAACGTCCAGCTGAGTGACTGAGTGACCCCTCCCGCCCCCTCCCCCCCGCCCGCAGCCTGCCCCGACGACGAGGCGCGCACTGCCTACTTCCTGCAGCTGTGGACGCTCAAGGAGGCGTACGTCAAGGCGCTGGGGCGCGGCATCTCCGCCCCGCCCGGCCTGCGCTCCTTCAGCTTCCGGGTGCAAGCCAACGGCCAGAACGGCAACGGCCTGAACGGCGGCAGCAACGGCCTGAATGGCAATGGCAATGACAGCAACCTATACATTGCCAGCCGCAGCGTCACCAGCAGCGGCAGCCTGGACGGCGACTGTGAGGCCGGCGGTTGCGGCGGCAGCCCGCAGCAGGGCGTTCCGCAGCAGGCGCAGGAGGCGGCAGGGCAGGCAGCCCCGCCTGCAGCCGCCTGGGAGGGCCAGGAGCAGCGGCAGCCCAACGTGCCTCGGCACCTGGTGGTGCAGCCGCCAGTGCTGTGGTACAGCCTGAGCAGCGGCGGCAGCGACAGCCTGGGCAGCGCCAGCCTGGACTTTCTGCCCACAGTGCAGGAGTCGCGGCGCTGGCAGTTTGCGCTGCTGCAGCCGGCGCCGGGGCTGGTCAGCGCGCTGTGCGTTGAGCGGCGCTTGCTGGCGGCGGGCCACTGTGAGCAGTCCGGGCAGGAGGGCATGCGGCTGGTGTGCTTTGAGGCGGCAGGACCATGGGGCGGCCTGGAGCAGCCGCTGGACACGCAAGTGCTGGCGGTGGGGCAGTACGACCCCTCCTGAGGGCAGTACGGCCCTCCTGAGCGGCCTTTTGGTTTGGTCGCATAACGAATCGAGTTTGGTGCAGAGCGCCGGCTGGGGTGTGTGCAAATGTGCCGCCACCCCAGCCATGCCGCCCCAAGTGCAACTCTTCGGGGCGACACCTCCAAGTTGTCACACTCTCCCTGTATTGTTTGACTGGTCCATTCTCCCTCCCACCATCCTCCTCTCTTCTCAGCCCTCTGTGCTTTCACCTGCCACAGCCTGTACGCTTGAACTGCTGTACACCTCTCCCTTGTGCATCTTTGCCCTACTTGCCCGCTGCCTTCTCATCCCCGCTGTGCAAAAATAAGGTGCATCCATCAATCATGCATGAGTGTTCGTGTCGACTTTCTCTGTCCCTCCCCACCTGACTGTCTGCGTATTGCTCCCCGACTCCTCTAACTTTCTCACTGCAAGGTTCCCCCTTGCGCTTTTCCCACCCTGCTGCAACGACTGCAGCCAGCCACAGACAAATATGAATCACATGGGAGCTGAGACGGCTCCAAATGCGAGAGGCATTGTAACAATCGAATTGGCAAGTCCAGATTGGAGTGGGATGGGTGCGACATGACGTGTGGGTTGTGCACAAAAGAATGCAGGCGCGCCGGCCAAGGCTGCGCTCACGCGCCCTTGCCGTGGCTGCCGGCATCCTCTGCCTGGCCGGGCCGCATGCGCGCCGCCATTGCCTCGCCCAGCCGAGAAAAGGCGGGGAACAGCTCCTCATAGAGCGTCCACAGCAGGGCGGTCTGCAATGTGCGCTTGACGACACGCGGCGCTGCGCCCGACAGCAGCCCCCGCACGCCATGCTCAGCCATGATATGGCGGAAGATGCCGATTGTGGTGTGCGGCGCGGCTGCCGCCGCCGCTGCGCCTGCTGCGCCCGCTGTGGCGGTGGCCAGGTTGAGCTGCATGCGCGTGCGGATGACGTCTGCCGGCTGGGTCAGCACTGTGGCAGCCACTGCTGCCAGCGTGCCTGACACAAAGTTGACGCCCATGGACGGCCGCTCGCTGGTGCCCTTCAGCTGCCTCTGTTGGCAGGGCAGCAGTGGAGGGGTGGAGAAGGGCAGTGGGGTGAAGTGGGGTGAGCAGCTGAGGTGTAGTCCTAAGAGGCAGCGGCATGAGCTGCCCATGGCCACCCAGCAAGTGCGCACAGAACAACGGCTGGTCGGCAGCCCTGGCCACCCAAATGCAGGGCGCACCTGCAGCCGCGTGTAAAACATGTAGTAGAGCGCGGAGAAGGGTGCCTGGGAGAGGGCGGTGGGCCCCAGACCGGCGTACAGGCCACGCACGCCCTCGTGCCGCCAAATGCTCTGCAGCGCGTGCAGCGTGCCGCGGTACGCGTGGCCGCCTGCATGGGGGGCAGAGAGGATGTGGCACTGAGCAGTGGTTGCAGCGGAACATCGTGTGCATGTCTGCAACGGGCCTGGCTAGATGTCAATGCGCCGTTGAGGAGACTGTGGCTACGCACAGCACAGCCGGGGCGGCATCCATGGAGCCGTGTGGTGCGCATAATCAAAGCCCCACCTGCGCCGCTGTACTCCATGCGCGTCTTGACTATGGTGAAGGGGCAGGCTGCCACGGCCGCCAGCGTGCGGGACAGCCCGCCTGCAAGGACAGAAATCATTGACAGTCAGCCACAGTGGGGGGGAGGCAAGCATGCAGCGGTGGCCATGCGGCCCTGAGCGGAGCCGCAACTGCACATGTCTGTCTGCATGTCTATCGGCAGGAACGCTGACCTTTCCAGCCGCTGCTCTCAGCGGAAGCAGCAAACCCACCCATCACCACCCACCCACGCACCCACTCCTCAAACCCACCCGTGATCATGGCCCCCATGGCGCTCATGGCCAGCGAGCCGTCGGCCTGCCGCTGCTCAAACAGCGGCTTCACGCTCTCCTGTGGTTGGGCAGGGCAGGGCGGGGGGGAGCCGCAATCTGTGCACAGGTTTCTGTTCAACCCAAGGGCAAGAAGCCAGCAGCCGAGCAGCAGACAGGAGTGCAGAGACCAAGCCCGCTACTGCCTCAGAACAAGCAATCGTCATGCATGAGACCAGCAGGCCACCGCCATCCCCAGCGCAGCTGCTCACCAGGATTAGGAAGTGCAGGCCGGCCCCCAGGCCCAACCGAATCACGGTGGGCTGCGTTCCGCGCCACAGCGTGGTCCACCCGCCCTGTTAAGAAGTAGAACAGGGCAGCAGACACAGGTTGGTGGGTCACAGCACTGGAGAGGCGGCAGCAGCAAGGGCAGCAGGCCGCAGGAGTGGCCATACGGGACGCAGAGCATGGTCCATGTAGCAGCACATGCTACAGCACATGCTACCAATGAGCACTCTGCCAGTGCAGCTGAGCACTATGCCAGCCCACCTCAGCCATGATGGTACGCATGGTGCCCACGGTTGACCGCATCATGCCGTGCGCCAAGTCAGCCTATTAGGAAGGAATGAAATGCCACAAAGAGGTTTGCCCAACGGGAGGGCTGCCTTGCAGGCTGCACTGCAGCCCACCAGCCTGCTGTGTCACTGGAGGTTGCCCATTCCTTCCACAAGCGTGTGACATGAAAAGCGACAACAACATGCCCTGCCTTGCCTGCATGCGCGTGCGAATCACGTCAAGCGGCTGCACAGCTGCCGACACGACGGCACCGGAAATGACGCCCGATAGCGCGGATGCCGCCTTGCTTTTGCCCTTCCGCTTCCTGCTGCCGCCATGCTGCTGCTGCTGCTGCTGTGTGGGCTGCTGCGACTCTGGCGGCGCCGCTTGTGCGGAGGCTGCAGCACCCATGCCTGCTCAGCTGGCTGGCGGCGGCGGCGGCTGGGACGAGCAACGCTGGCGGCACCAGCAGGCTGCTTTGTGGGCGCTTCTGGTGAAGTGAGAAGCCTTCCGGCGGTCTTAATCCGCGTTCCACAAGGGGTTTGGGGCGGGAGGCAGGTGTTTCGCGCCAGGGAGTTTGCGTCCCTGCTGTCGAGCGAGACACAGAGCCCTCGCGTGTGCCAGATGTGTTCAGGGAAGATGCACAGCTTGTGAGGTTGTGGAATGGGCTGCCAGGAGCACCAGGCATGGGACGCCCCGCTGGCTGCGTGCATGAGAGCAGAGCAGGCCTTCTCTCGCCATTGCAGCCACCCGGCAGTGATCAGCAACGCGCCAGTGAGGTGGCAGGGCGTGCTGGTGCGGCGCCACGCCGAAAAGCTGCTCGGCCGGTGAGGACACTGCTTCGATGGCGCCCTGGAAGGCACCACCTGCTGCTGGAGGGCTGATTGGAGCGATAGCGACCGCCAGCTGCCGGCACCCGCTTGTGCCGAGCAGCAACCAGCGGCGGCAGGCAGCGACGGCAGCGGCGGTGTCGCTGCTGTCTCCCTTGACCTGGCTTCACGCCTTCTGCCCTCTCGTCCCCGCAGTGCCCGGCTTGGCGGCATTCCGCCAGCATGTCGCGGCAGCGCAACTTGCGCAAGAAGCCCACGCTCAGCTTTGACGACGATGAAGGGGACGGCGAGGAGACGCCAGCCATCCTGCCGCCTGCGGCCCAGGCTGCAAAGGACAAGAAGAAGGCGGCCCAGAAGCTGAAGCTGAGCTTTGGAGATGATGCAGATGAGGGCGGCGCAGCTGGCAAGGCGGCCGGGAGGCCCAAGTCGAGCCTGCGTGCGCCCGGCACCGCGGCGCCGCCGCCGGCCGCAGCAGACGAGCGGGCCCAACGGGTGTACACACAAATCTCTGGCGCAGGTGCGGCGGGCTGTGCAGGCTGCTGTTCTTTGGGTGCTTCATTCAGAATGACCTCCGCTGCAAAAAGTAGCAAAGTAGTTGCAAAGCAGCCTGGTGGCCTTCCCTGCTGGCTGTCACATCACTTCAGCTGCCGCCGCCTCCGTTTATTTCACTTGTGCTACGCTGTGTTGCGAGCCTGCCCGGCTGCTGTGGCCAAACTCAAACCCACACTCGCTGACTGGACACTGCTCTCTTTTTCTATTCTCACCTCAGGCGAGTACTCGGTTGACCGGCTGCGCGAGCTGGCGGCCAACACACGCAGCCTGCCCACATCCAAGCCAGCAGCAGCCGGCGGCGGCGGCCCCCTCGGCGGCTTCAAGCTGTCAGGCAGCTTCAAGCCGGCGGCGCCTCCCAAGGATGATCGATTCCAGTACAACGTGAATGCAGCCGGCGTGGTGCGCCCGCCGCCGCCGGAGCAGCCGCTGGCACGGCCCGGCAGCCGCGACGCGGCGCTGCCGCCGCCGGCGGAGCCGCCGCCGCCGCTGCCGGCTGCCGGCGGGGCGCAGCAGCAGGCGGCTGCGGCGGCAGTAGAGGAGGATGAGGAGCCGGACATTCCGGATGAGGACATGATTGCGTGGGCCAAGGCCAAGCGGGAGCGGCTGCGGGGCGCTCACCTGGCTCCTGACTACATCCCCACCGCCGCTGCGCCGCCGGGGCTCAGCAGGTGCGGGGCTGAGATGATTGGGTGGGGCAGGGGGGGGGGTGCTGTGCTGTGTGCAACTGCAGCAGTGAGAGAGGCTTGATGCTGCCCAGATTTGTTGGAGTTCGTGACTTGGAGCGGCGTGTCACATGCCCTGCCCTGCTGTCATCTGTACTTTCAACCTCCCTGTTGCGAGCAGGCTGCGGGACAAGAAGAAGGCCGAGGAGGCGATTGCAGCGGGCAGCGGCTCAGAGTCAGAGGAGGGCGAGGACGAGATGCGCATGCAGTTCATGGGGGCAGGCCCCGCTGCCGCCGCGGGCGGGCGGGCCGGCAGCCGCGGCGGCAGCCGCGCCGGTGGCCGGGCGGCGGCTGTGGAGGAGGAGGGCGAGGACGAGGATGAGCTCTTTGCCCAGGAGCAGATCCGCAAGGGCATGGGAGGCCTGCTGGCGGCTGGCGGCCGCGGCGGCTCCTCAGCTGCGCTGGCGGCAGACGGCGAGGCGGGCGCGGGCGCGGCGGGCCGCCCAGCGGCGGCGGCCTTTGCGGCAGCGGGCGCCTCTCAGGCTGCGGCCATCCAGGCGCAGGCTGATGAGGTCATGCGTGCGCTGCAGGCGGGGCTGCAGCGCCTGCAGACGTCGCGGCAGCAGGCGGAACGCAACCTGGAGCGCACGCAGCGCAGCCTGCAGGTGCGGGGGCCTTGAGGGGGTGGGGCGGGTGTGTTGGCGCTGGTGCACTGGATGGTGTGCTGGGAGGGTTTGCTGGGAGAAGTGTAATCACAGCTTGGCGGGTGTGTTCTGGAGCTCCATGGGAACCGCTCGCACGTCCGCATGCTCTGGTTCACACACCATAATGCGCACCTGGCCCCAACAACCGCCCAAATTTATGCCTTGAAACCCGCAGAGCTCGCTGGCGGGCATCTCCCGCATGGAGGGCGACCTCGAAGCGGCCTCAGCCAAGTACGTGTACGTGCAGAAGCTGCGGGCGTACGTGGCAGACCTGTGCCACATGCTGCAGGCAAGCCGGTGGGGTAGGGTGGTACAAGGGTGGCGAGCGGACAGCGGCTGTCGGAGGGTAGGGCGGAAGTGGGCAATGTGAGCATGCCGCTTGACTTCCATGTGGAGGATCCATCATGCGCCTCACTCCCGCTGCCCGTCCACACCCTGTTCTGCAGGACAAGTCCCCCCTTGTGGAGGAGCTGGAGGATGCGCTGCTGGACTTGTGTGAGGGGCGGGCAGCAGCAGCAGCCCGCCGCCGGGAAGCCGCCAACAGCGAGGAGGCGCCCCCTGCTGAAGCAGCCGTGGCGGCTGCCACGGCCGTGCTGTCGCGGGGCGGCGACGCGGCGGCTGCTGCGGCGGCGGCCAGGGGGGCGGCGGATGCGGCTGAGGAGCGGCTGTTGGGCAAGGATTTGCCTGTAGAGCTGGATGAGTTTGGGCGGGACATGAATGCGGAGCGCAAGGCGGAGCTGGCGCAGCGGTGAGCTGGGCTGGAGGGCAGGCTGGTGGGGGAGGGCCGACAGACGGTTACTGTTGGATAGGCAGCCGGCAGAGGTCAAATGTTGCTGTTGGAAGTGAGCGCGCTCTGCCTTTGTGCTGCCCCCCCTCGCCATCACCCCCCACTCATGCCCACCTGCGCAGGGCCAAGCAGCGGCAGCAGCGGCTGGCGGCGCTGGAGCGGCGATACGATGAGGCCGCAGCGGCGGGCGGCAGCGGGCCTGCGGAGCCGCACCTGGGTGACAACACGAGCGAGGAGTCAGAGGGAGAGGCAGCCCATTTTGCCACGCGGCAGGGCGAGGTGCAGGAGGCCGCGGATGCAGGTGGGCCGGGGGATGGGCTGGGGGGTGCACGGCAAGTTAGGGTGCCGCCTGCCTCCTTCCGTCAAGAGCGCAGCACTTTCTGCCGGAAGGCCCCGCTCTGATTCGTTGCTGCATGGCAGGCCTGATGGCGCCATGTGCAGGGCTGCTGGGTGACATGTGCTCCGCCTGCCTGCCCTGCCCGCAGTCTTCCGCGACGCGGCGGACGAGTACGGCAGCCTGCCCGCCGTCAAGCGGCAGCTGGAGGAGTGGAAGGCGCAGCAGCCGGGTGAGGCCCTGAGCAGAGCGGGCTTGGATCTGCAGCTGGTGGAGGTCAACCGAGGGCTAATGCCGGTGCCCAGCTGTGCCGCTGTTGGATGTGCAGCATTGCGCTTTGCTGGGCATCACCCCACCTTGCAGTGCCCATCCCTTCACACCCGTTCGCTTGCCACTCGGCCACCCGCCTGCAGGCGCGTACCGGGATGCTTACGTGTCGCTGTCCGCCCCCGCCCTGTTTGCGCCCTTTGTGCGCCTGGAGCTGCTCAAGTGGCGGCCGCTGCACGGCGGCGAGGCAGGTGGGCCTTCTTGGATGCATGTGCATGCAGCTCCAAGTGCATGCGGTTGCCGTCTTGCTGCTGCCGCTGCGCCGCTCCTCTGTGGCGGTGTCCTGTGTTTGCATGTCTCTGCACTTGCTGCGCCTGCCTTCCTGTTTCCTGCCCCCTTTGGTGCGAGCGATCAGCCGGCCCACCCCTTCCTTCCCCCGCCCTCCCTGCCCACCCAATCAATCCCGCAGGCTTTGACGGCCACCAGTGGTACCAGCAGCTGTTTGACTTCGGCATGCCGCAGGACCCGGCAGCACTGGACCCCAATGATCCAGACGCCAACCTGGTGCCGCAGCTCGTGCTGGTGCGCTGTGCTGGTGCTGTGCTTATGCCGTGCTTGTGTTGCAGGTGTGCCGCAGGGCTGGCTGATTGGAAAGAGGGTTGACGGCAGTGCCACTTCTGCAAGGAGGGTGCAGCTGCGCAGGTGCGTTGTGGCAGGCAGCATAGCTACGCTCCTCTTCCCGCCCACTCACCCTGCATCCCTCCACACCGCTGCCTTGGCACCCCCGCAGAAGCTGGTGCTGCCGCTGGCGCGCCAGCTGCTGCGTGGCGTGTGGTCGCCCTACAGCCGGCGGCAGAGCCGGGCGGCGGCCGCCATGCTGGCAGACCTGCTGGTGTATGTGCCGCCCGAGGAGGAGGCGCTGCAGGTGGGTGCGCTCTGGTTTATGGGCGCGAGCTGGGTTCAATGTGGGATTCAATGTGGGCAAGCTGGGCAGGGATGGGCAGAGAGGGGATGCCGTGCCGCTGCTCGTGCCACTCAGCTGGATGTGGCGAACCAGCGGTGTCCACGGTCAGCCAGCACCTGAGCACGCTTGCGCTCCATCGACCACTCACACGCAACGCCATGGTGCCCCACACCCTCACCTGCCCCACAGGAGGTGGTGCGTGAGGTGCAGGGCAAGCTGGAGGCAGCTGTGGATGCTCTGGTCCTCCCCGCCTGGCCGCCCGCGGCGGTTGCCGCCAGCCGCCGCGCCGCGGTGCACCAGGCGCAGCGCTTTGGCCGCGGCCTGCGCCTGCTTGCTGCGGTGTGCGCTTTCGACGGCAGCCTGCCGCGCGCCGCCCTGCAGCGGCTTGCACTAGAGCGGCTAGTCACCGAGCAGCTGCTGCCGTATGCGCGGTCGGCGGCGGGCAACCCGGCGCTTGCGGCCGACCGCGCCAGCCGCATCGTGGCGGCGCTGCCGGCAGACTGGTTCCGCTCTGGCGCCCCGCCAAAGGGCGGCGAGGGCGTGGCGGAGCTGCTCAGCACGCTGGCGCGGTCGTTAGAAGGCCAGGCAGGCGGCAGCGGCGGCACGACGGCGGCGGCGGCAGCAGCGCGCCAGGTGGCAGCGGCGCTGCACCACATTGGGGATGCTGCGCGCGCCAACAAGCTGGCCAAGGCATTCGGCGTGCTGTGAGTGCATGCGATAGTGCGTGTGTGCGCCTGCCCTAATGTAACCGCTTGGCAGGCTGGCTGAGGCGAGCGGCAGCAGGCACATGGTGATGGATGGATGGAGGTGGTGGGTGCATTGTGGTGTCTGCACACCCACATTGGTGCAAATTGACCGTTTCTTAGCCAAATCTGGTGTGTCTGCAACGAAATAAAGAGCTGATGGAATGCAGGGGACGAGAAGACCGTGGGACATGGGCGCGCGCCTGGGCGGCGCAGCACGCAGCGGGGGTTGGCAAAACTTTTGATTTTGAGCTCGCGGTAGGGCGGGCGTCGTTTTGATCCCTCCATCGGCGGTGCAAGGGCCGTTTTGGAGCGGCAGCCGGGGGCCAGAGTGCCTGGAAAGGCAGGAGGCAGCCTGCGGGGGTGGCTGGCTGGCCACAGCTGCCAAAGCTGCGGCCGCATCTAGAGTCAGCCAGGTGCGATGAGCCCTTGGAAGCGGCTTGCACCCCCTGCGGCCGCCTTGTGGGCAGCGGCGACCCCAACCGCTTTTCTGCCCATTTGAGCTGTCGGCCAGCCCGCAGCGGCCAACGATAGGCTGTACATATCAAATGAAACAGTTTGGGATTGCCGCCGCAGGATGGAGCTATCGGTCTGGGCAGCCAGCACGCCGCCCGCCGCCTGCGCCGCAAAGGCCCAGCCGGCCGCAGCTCGCAGGGTGGTTGCAGACAAGGAGAACGGTGAGGCAACATTGGGATTGAGGAGTAGCTTTGGCAGGCTGCGCACTGCGTGAGCAAGAGACTGCCGCATGCATCAGCTGGAGCCAGCCAGTGCATGCGCATGTCCCTCTGTTTAACCGTATTTTGGCACATGCCGCTTGCCCTGCATGGCCTTCCACATATGCCCTTCCCGCAACACACCCTGCAATGCAGTGCTCCCATGCGGCACTCCGTCCGGCAGCCCGCAGCTGCCCGTCCTGCTTGGAGCTGGCGATGCCAGCGGCGGCGCAAAGGGCGGCAAGGCGGCGGAGGGCGGGCAGCCTGCCCGGCGGCCCTTGAGTGATGTCACTCATCATTTTGCAGCTGCCAGCAAGGGCATCTGCATCGGCGCCTTGGGAGGCAGCTTCAGCATGGAGGTCGGCGGTCCGCTGGTAGTCAGCTGCAGCCAGGAGGCTCAGGCAGCGGCGGCAGCGGCCAACAAGGCCCGCGTTGCTGCGGCGCGGCGGCAGGCCTTGCGCGCCATGCGGTAGGCGCCTGCAAGTTGAGCAGCAGTAAGCACCTTTTGTGCTGCGATGCACTGTCAGTGCGGCCATTGGCCACTGACCTGATCATGTGGCGCCTGCGCATGCTCTTGGTTGACAGCACAGCCTCGCGCTAGCTTTGTTGTTGTATTGGTTACTTACATTGCATCGAGCTGTGCTGCTGCACCTGCAGCAAGACGCGCTAGCGCCTGCTCTGAGCACACTATGCCATGCCCGCAAACGCTGTTGGTAAACAAGCCATGCTGCACAGCTGCAATGCCGCTGGGTCAACCAGAGCTCAGGTCTTAACCGTCAGTGCAAAGGCCCCCAGCGCATCGGCATTGCTCTCCCCAGCGTCCAGGATTGCTTGCACCCATTCCAGCGTTGTGGCCACGCTCGCGCAGGAGCTGGGGAGGTGGTAGTGATACTTGGCTGGGTCGATCTGGCGCTCGTGGCACACATTCTCGGGCACCTGGGGCGGCGTGCGAGGGAGGGGTTTATCGCGAGAGGGTACATGGCTTTTGCCATTCCAGCCTGATGGCGGCCGGGTGGCGGCGCGACAGCAGGAGCATCGCAGGTGCTGCTCCACCTCACCATTTCGGGGTCGGAGACGAACAGCACGGTGAAGATGGCCTTGTTGCCCTTGATCCTGGCGTCCAGCACATCCACGACCGGTGCGGCGTCGGGGTATGCCTGCGTGGAATGGAAGCGACGTGAAAGGGCACGCGAGTGTGACCACCCAATGCGCAACCCCTGGCGACTCCGTTATGCACTCTGGCCTTCCTGGCTGGGTTATTGCCGTCAGTCGCCTTGCGCTCTCGCCTCGGTGAACAGCAGGCCGTTGGGGGGCGCCGCCATGGGGCTCAGGTCCCGCTCAAATCCCTCCTCCAGCTCCAGCACCGTCTGGTTCAGCTCGCGGAAGCACTGCGCCGCCGCTGCCTGCGCGACGTTGGCGAAGCTGCGGGGGCACATGGTGGGGGGCGGATGCGCGGTAGGGAGAGAGGTATGCGAGGTAGGGAGCAGGCTCATGGGCTGCGTGTGTCGGGTGCATCGCAGCACAAGTGACTGTGGCCGGCAGGGTATAGCTGCGGCCCAGCCCGGTTATTGCAGCAGCACGAGGCGGCGGCAGCCGCCGCCGCGCAGGGGCACCACTGGCCAGTTCCACCCCCTGGCCACGCACCGCCCCTTCTTGGACGCCTCCTGCTGCAGCAGCTGCCAGTCGGCCATGAAGCGCTTGGTGTTCACCATGCCGTGCAGGATTGTGTCGCCATCGTGCACCTGTCAAGCAAAAATAGCGCAGGATGGGGACCGGCACACAAGCCGGGCACCAGTGCTGCATGGGGCGGCCAATTGGTAAATGCACAGCGTCAACCAAGCCTCCAGCCATGCCCCCGGCCTCACGATGTAGGGCATAGCGTCCCCGAGGTCGGATGCCTTGGTCTCCAGCTCAGCGCTGATGCCGCGAGCGTCGACCTTGATGTCCTTCACCCGCAAGTCCGTGCCAGTAATGAAGTAGGTCTGCAACAATGCAGTGGCGATCCCCTGTCAGAGATGATGCCTGCATGCTGGCAGCTTTCCAGTGGGTCCATTTGAGGGGAGCTCCAGCACACAGGGTACCAAAGCAGGCGCGAATGCCCCGAGGTGGCGGCTGCCACCTCTGTCGGCCCCTCGGTGCAGCGCTGCAGCCTCGCTGGCGGCTCTCACGCCCATCACCCACCACCAAAGCATCATCATGGTGGGTGGCATTATTGCAGGGGGCTGCAGCTGCTGCTGGCGCGACAAGGGCGGCCCAAGCGGCCAGTAGGAGGCACAGGGAGCGACCAAACGACGCCATGTGGTCTCAATTGCGAAGAACAGGCTGTTGCGGGAGCTGGGATGGTGCACCGGCTCGTGTGGCTGCTGTGCAGCGCTGGCTCCTCATGCCCCTCCGCCAGATCGGGCTTAGCAGCGCCCTGCATCGCTGCAAAGCAACATGGAGGTGGTCGGAGGGAGAACGGATGCTCTGTGGGCTAGAAGAGGGGGCCGCCACTTGCTGCCGCCGGCTTGCTCAGCGCCTCGCACGCACGGCTCGTCCCAGCCGCCGCATCCTGCCCTGCCCAGCGGCTCATGAGCATCGTTACATGTCTGCAAATTGAGTTGGCATGCACACTCAAACCGCTCTAGCCCTGCACGGATCAAAGTTCTCGTGCTCTGCCTGTTGCCAGCAGTGTTCAGCTAAGAAGGCCACCGCCACCACAATGCATGTCGCTACTGACAGATGTGCCGCTCCCTTCTTTCGCCCACGCGTTGCATGGTGGAAATCGTTACAGCGGGAGATGGAGATGGAGAAGCATTTGGCCTGCAGTCCGACAACGGTAAGGTACGCTGTAACTAGCGCCGGCGCCACCTACCGCCCTCAAGCGGCAGCAGATGGGCAGCTGGCCATCGGCAACAACTGACAAAATGGCAAAATGGCAGTGCATTACGCAGTGGCGGAGTAAAGCAGTAGTCGTACGTCCATTACACAGCTGTAAACGGTGCTAGCGGCTGCCCACAGTTAGTGCAAACTGTTGGAGTGCTGCTATTGCACTGGGCGCCGGCTGATTTGCATCACTTGTAGCGAGGGCTTCCTGCTGCCAAACAGTTTGCCTTACGTATCGCCTGCCTACTTGCCCGCCACCATTTTGGGGTAGGCAGAGGGCCTGTGCACAGGGAGTAAAAGGGACAGGTGCATGGCAGGTTTGGAGGGGCTTGCAGGCATATCGCTCGCATGTGATGCATGTTGAGCCCCTTGGCTGGGGCACTGTGCAGGCAAAAGGCGGCTTCAGGCTATGATAATGTCCTCCCAACCCGTCCCCAGCACCTCACCAAGTGGGGCACTGCACACCGGGAGCGCTGCCGGAGGGCGCCTGGCTGAGCCAGCAGGAGGAGTAGGGGGCGGCCTTGCCGCCGGGCACAAACTGCTGGGTGAAGCAGGCGTAGCTGCACACGTGGGTGGCGTAACTGCATGGTGCAGGGGTGGGGTGGGGTTGCGAGTTGCGGCGGAGGGGCCAGGGATGAGGCGCACTGAAGTGTGCTGTGAATGCAGCATCAACCGCAAGGCGCTGAGTGACATGCATAGTGAGTCACCCAGCATATGAGATGCGTTTGTGTTCAAGCTCACAGGAACTGGTAGGCCCAGCACAGCTGGATGTTGGACAGGGCGGGCCACGAGGCGGCATCCTGCGGGAGACGATCACGAGCGGACGCAGCATGTACTGAGCGAGCAGGCAGGTTATGAATGGAGCACAGCTGGCGTGCTCATCGCGATGCCTTGTCAGATGCATTCGACGATGTCGCAGCTCCTCACCACAGGCATGCTGGTAGCTGGGATGGGCAGGGAGCCGCCGATCTGGGCATAACTCCAGGCCTTGACGTTGCCGGGCATGTTTGTGGGGATGATGCGGAAGCCCTCCTGCAAAAGGGAGGCAAAGAGGGGCAGCAGAGTGGAAGTGTTGGTTCGGCGAGTCACCCATGGATGAAGGCCACCTGCAATGCATGGGGGCACGGCATCATCTGTGTCGGGGCAGGGCGGTGCGTCTGTCGCTCTTACCGCATAGATGGCATAGCCGAGCGGGCCGGGCTGGATACCGGGCTTGCACGCGGGCATGGAGGGGGTGCAGAAGGCCTGCGCAGTGGCGGGGGGAAAGAATGGTGTGGCATTGTGAGGCTCAACTGCCTGCTGTTGTGTCAAAGTGTGCATCCGCAGTACAAATGGCAGCTGCAACAGCTCTCGCAATTTGCAGCTCCGCCCCATGGTTCACCTGGGGCACTATGTCGTACTGGAACGCGATGCGCCGGCCGTTGACCAGGCGGTTGTACAGCCCCACAAACTGAGGCGGGCCCACGTTGGGCGGCGCGAACAGCGCGGCGCTCACAACGGGCGCCACCAGTGGCATGCGAGCGTTGATGTGGCGCTGGACAGCAAAGGCCATCAGTGTGGCGACGCCGCCACCCAGGCTGCGAAAGAGGTGAGGTGGGAGCTGCCAGTAAGTGGCCACCCGGTGAAGCGAATTGGTTGAGCCATGGCATGCGCTTGAGCTACTCATACACCATTTCGGGCACTGCTGCCCACCTGTGCCCCGTCACAAAGACGTCATCGGCCTTGGCGTCCAGGCGGCGAGCCGTGGGGAACACGTAGTCGAGGGAGGCCTTGACGGCGGGCCACAGCTGCGCCCAGACGCCCGCAAAGCCGGCGTGCATGGGTGAGCCAAACATGGCCAGCGTGCCGGCATCGGAGGTCTGGTTGTAGCTGCGCACGCGAGAGGAAGGGCGGTGCCTGGTTCAGTTCAAGGTGCATGGCTGCAGCACGTGCAGCAGAGTGGGCGGTCGGGAGCGGCCGCTACAGGCTCAGCTCTCACGCAGTTACCCAGCCAGTGCAGGCTCACGTGAAGTCAACACCCCATTCAAAGCCAGTCATGGTGCCGCGGATGACGACCGCCAGCTGGCGCGTGGTGGGGTTCAGGATGACGGCAGCAAAGGGCAGGACCTGGCCATTCTCGGTCACGTTTGCCCTGCACGCGCACAGTAAAAGGCGCCGGCACGGCTCGGCTCGGCAGGCACACTTGGCGGAGAGCAGGCCTGATGCACGCCAGTCGCAACTTGATTGCACTTCATCATGGTGGGATGGGCTGCAATGAGCGAGGGCCCCCTTGCAATGGCTGCCACATTTGTTTGGTCTTTGCGCTCACATTGTCAGCAGCTGCCAGCCGGAGGGCGGCACCCAGGGCTTGCCATTGGCCAGGAAGCAGCCCAGGTAGCCCTCGAGGTTCTGAACCGCGCGGTACAGCCTGCACGGGAGCGGACGCAACAGCGATATGGGATGAGTGTGCAGGGCGTCGCGCGTCGCCCCTGCACAGGTTAGCGAGGCTGCAAACGAGCGTGGATACATCACGATGTGCAGGCCTGCTGCGGCCCACGCTGGCTGGCTTCCAAGCCCATCAGTGCCATCCAGCCCCACCCTTAGCTGGGGAGCTCCCAGGCTTACCAGTAGTGGGTGGCACCTTCCTCCCGGTATACAGCATTGACGCGGGAGAAGTTGCCGGCGGGCAGGGGGCGGCGGTCGCGGAACGGCACGGGCTGGCCAAACTGGCTGGGGTCCACCTGGCCAGCTGGGTTGCACCTGAGGTCGCCGGCGGTCTTGCTCAGGGCAGTCTCCACCAGGGCACCCATGTCACCTGCGGGCAGGAGGCAGGCTCAGCGCTTGGTGATGGGAGGCGCCTTGCCGTGATGGGGCAGGTGCGACCCTACTGTCGGGTTGCAGCTTAGTGCTGCCGCGGCCGGCCCGAGCGGTGCGCCGCAGCAGGCGCGGCATGCTGATTGGCACGCACATGTGTTGATGTAGCTGTCCAGCAGAGTTGGGCAGAGTTGGTCGGCGGGCGGGGCCGGCACTAGGCTCAACGCTGCCTTGAATGGGGCGCTAACATTGACGCACAGCGGGCCGTTGGTGTCGGTGCGGATGCGTGCTGCGGCGGCAGCGCCAGACGGCAGGCCTGCAGTATGAAGGCACAAGAGGTCCATGTCGGTGAGAGCGACAGCCACATCAACGCGTCAGCTCAGCTGTAGTTGATCAAGTACAGCTGATCAGCTACAGCTACAGCTGCACCCGACTTGAAGTCGGGTGCAGCTGCTAGCGGGGGTGGCGGCGCAGTGGCGGCGCCGCCCGCAAAGGGCAGATGGTGGCAGAAAATACCGCCCAAATCCCAACGGCTCTGGAGCCCTGCCGCCTATGCAAGCTAGCTGGCGGGTCATCTGCGGCACTCTGGGCTGTTTTGGGGCCCCGAACGCCGCGTGTGTCGCTTCCCCAGCTGCCCCCGCGGCCTCCCGGCGGCAAGCCTGCCAGCTGCTGGCTCCCTCATCCCTCCCAAGCAGGCTGGGGGGCTGACCTGCAGCGACCAGCCCGCAGAGGAGCGCGGACAGCAGCACGTGGGGGCCTCTGAACGCCATTTCTGGTGCTCGGCGGCCTGCCGATGCGCCAGACCGACTGCCGCTGCAGTTTGTGTGCGATGGAGCAGGCGGGGCTGCAAGGGTTTGCATGTGGCCCTTCCCGCCGCGGCCGCATGGCGACCGCATGGCGGCCAGATGCCGACGACGCCAGCGCAAGCAACAGCCAGCCATAGCATTGGGGTGTGGGGCTGCGCAAAGGCAGCACGTGCAAATCAGTTCTAAGTCTGCTGAGGAGCAGTTGCACTTCAGCCTTGCGCAGCTGCCAGTGGTGCCGTAAATGGCTGTGCGGTGGTGCCAAGGGGCTGGCTTGCTCGCACAGCTTGGCCACGGGGCACGATCACTGCAAATTTAAACACTGCAGCGTATCAAGATTTCAGAAGCACCTGCATCACCAGTCGTCGTCTTGCTCAAAGCTGGCCCACTTGCTGCCGCCGCCTGGCGCCGGCGCCGCCTGGTGCGCCGGCCCGGCTCCACCAGACCCCCAGCGGGGGGCTGCTGCGCCCTGCACTGAAGGCCCCTGCCGGGCCGCTTGGTGCTGCTGCAGTGGTTGCAGTGGCGCTGCATGGGCAGACTGCTTGTGCTGCGCTGGAGCCTGCTGCTGGTCGTGCCAGGCCTGACTTGCATGCTGCATTGGAAGCCTGTGCCCCGCTGGATGCTGCGGGTGCCACGCTGCTGCGCTGCCGCCCTCCTGTGCGCAAGCTGGATGAGGGGCCTTCTGCTGCTGCTGCTGCAGCGGGGCCGGCGGCCCCCCTCGCCAGCTGCCTTGTGCAGGCTGTTGCGCCTGCTGCTGCTGCCTGCCATTTTGCTCACGCAGAGCATGCTGCTGTACCTGCGGCTGCGGCGGCTGGGATGCTTGGGGACGACACTGCTGCTGCTGCTGCTGAGATGCCGGCGGTTGTGAGCCCTGTTGCCGCCACTGCTGCTGCTGAGGGGCCTGCTGGGCCTGCTGCATAGGAGGCTTCCCGCCCTGCTGCCACCCGCCATGGCCGCCGCCTGCAGCCGCCCCCCAGCCTGGTGCGCCACTGTAACCGCCGTCTGCTGCGCCCCAGCCAGGGCCGCTGCTGCGGCTCTCATCATCCCACCAGCTAGCATCCTGCTCATGGCCGCCCTGCTCCTGCTGCTGCTGCTGCGCCTGGCGCTGCCGCTTGCTGCCGGCACCTGCCTGGCCGCCACCTCGCTTCTGCTTGCCGCCTGCTGGGCGCTCGGGGGCGGCGACCGTCCAGCCCTCGTCCTCCTGCGCTCCAATGGGGTTGGGGGCATTGCAGATGCGGTCTCTCGTGTGGTGCACAGCATCAGTGGACCTGCTCACTGTGTTGCACAAGATGCAGCATCTGCAGCCCCTCCACGCCATGCGAATCCAAGCCACAGAGCGCCCCTAGCACACACCAAGCACCCACCTCGTCCTCCTGCGCTTGGAACGCCTGCCAGCGCCGCTGCTGCGGCTGTGGCTGCTGTGGCTCCTCCTCCGCCTGCTCCCACTCCTCCTCTGCCCAGCCGCCACCGCCCTCCTCCTCTTGAAGGTAAGCCGCCTGCAGCGCACGCTCAGCCTCCTCCTCCTCCACTGCGCCGCGGGCAGTGTTGTACTGCTGCACCACCAGGCGGCAGTCCTGCAGACGGGACGGGCGAATCAGACTCTTTGGGGCAGATGAAATAGGCAGGAGGGGGCAGATAGAAGGCGGGCGTCCGCAAGCATTTGGCTCGGGCTGCGGGGCTGCAACAAGGGTGGGCAGCATGCCAGCAGCACTACAACTGGCCTGCGGCCATGGTGCAAGCAAGCAGCATCTATGCATCTATGCACCGTTACCGCCCACCCACCTTGGCGGAGTGGCTGCGGGCGTACACACGCTGCAGCGATTGCCTCTCGCCGCACCGCTTGCACTGCCACCTGCGGGGGGCCGGCGGGAGGTGGGCGGGAGGGCATCAAGAATCGAAGCAGCGAGCAGGCTAATGTTTCTGTTCTGAAAGCTAGTCTGGCTCAAGCTCAATCTGCAGGACTCGCTTAGCTCACTTCTTGGCTTTCTTCTCCTGGTCGACCTGGAAGGCCTTGCCTGCACCCAAGGGCAGCAAAGGGCAGGTGGTGACGAGGGAACGCCTGCTGCTATGCAGCTACCAGCACAAGCAGAGGGTAGCAACGCTGTTCAGGCCCCAGAGCAGCAGCACCAGACCACAGACAGGGGATAACAGCTCACATTGGTAGCATTGCACAACAAGCCACGTCTGCGGCATTGCAAGCGGGCAGCGGCGGCAGTGGCGGCGGAGCAGCGATGGCTGCTTAGGCACGGTAACCTCCTTCAGAGGGCAGCCGATGCACTCTCAGATGCGCTGATCACCGGGCAGGCCGAGCCGAGGCCCGCAAGAGGAAAGACGCAGAGGGCGACAGCTGCGTTGGGGCAGGCCTCAATTCGGCAATCAGCTATCTTTTGTGGTGCTCGGAGCCGCAACGGCGAGCGCTAAGCTTGGAGCTGCCGAGCTCGGCAGTGCCAATGCCGAGATGAGAGACCTTGTGCTTCTGGGCAGGGCTCGGATGTCGCGATCGCAACTTTATGCTGCGCAAGCAAAGTCTGGAGCCACCACAGCCGCTCCTTAGCCAAGCTTGCGCGCTCACAGGCCCCCAGACCTTGCGCAGACGCCCAGTGCAGCTGTCCGCAACCAATTGGCGCTTCTATCGACTGATAGATCAGCCATGCAGCGGGCGGGGCCCCGCCGACCGTCCCACTTGCCGCAGCGGCGGCCGCCGGCTCCACGCCGTCTCCAGCTGATCGCAGCACTAGGCTCCATTGTGTTCTCACTGTCAGTGACTGGCATCATCTACATGCTGAGCCGGACGCGGAGCACCTTCAGTGTGTCAGGTGGATGTGCTGCTGCAGTTAGTTAGCTGATTCCGCCGGACTGTCCGCTCGCCGCTGCTCTGCTGCGTCTCTTCTGCCGCCATCCGTCCAGTCCGCTGGCCTGCAAAGCAGTTGCTGCCTGCTTCATGCTTCACCCGGCTCGCTGACACCTGCTTGGAACTCCCTCGCAGACCTTGCCAACCGCCACTTTGACGACCGGCGCATGGGCGCGGCCCCGCCGCCGCCGCGGGTGCCCGGCCGCGCCGTGTGGTGGCATGCGCCCTTCTTCAGCGGTTCAGGCATGGGAACAGAGGCGCTGCAGCTGGTGCTGGGTCTGGACAAGTACACCGAGTACACTGGCAGGTGCGAGTGGGGCAGGCGGGAGGGCGGTTGCAGGTGGATTGAAGCCCTGCCAGCGAGACCGCACATTTGCGAGCAAAACTCACACGCCAGTTGGCAGCTTTCTACCTGTTTGTACTGTGCTGTTGAAAATCTATGCACTGCCTAGGCATGCAGGCCCAGTCTTCTGCTTCAGCCCACTCCAGCCGCTGTCCCACTACTGTGCCTGCTGCTGCCCTGCCCTTCTCCGCCCCTCCAACGCAGGGTGTGGGTCAGCTCTCACGGCGACCTGGACAGCTACGAGGTCTTCAATGGGCTGGACAGCGGCGTGCAGCGGCGCCTGGTGGGCATGGTGCGGGCTGCTGAAGCAGCCAGCTGGGAGGATGCTCGCTCCGCCATCATTGTGTGCCACTCGGAGCCGGGGGCGTGGGCCCTGCCGCAGCCGCTGTACGAGACGCGGCCCTGCCCGCCCGTCCCTGTGGAAGAGGCGGCGTACGTGGTAGCCAGGGCCATGTTTGAGAGCGACCGCCTGAGCAAGCTGCACGTGGAGCGGTGGGTGGCTTCCGCTCCTCCCACATTCTTTCTTGGGTGGCAAGCAAGCGCACCGGCTTGTGAGGGTGGAGGGTGGCCGCTGCACTTCTGGGCTGCGTCGCGCACCTGCCGCCGCCTGCCTGCCACTGCTGTGCTTGCCGTAGTTGCAGGCAATGCTGAGACGCATGTCCCACCCTGTTGCCCAGGTGCAACAAAATGCACGAGGTTTGGGTGCCAACCGAGTTCCACCGCCGAACCTTTGCCGCCTCAGGCGTGCAGCCAGCCAAGCTGCAGGTGATTAATTTGTTGTGGCAGCAGGGTGGGCGATTCTGCTCGGTGCGTAGATCATTTGCGAGGTACATATGCACTCTCTGTTGGGCCAAAACTGGTGCATGTCACCGAGAGCAGCAGCGGAGATTACCACCAAGCATGCCTGAGCGTCCGCACGCACTTTAGCTGCTCAACCGCCCAAACCCCAGCCCTCCCCACCTCCTCTCCTGCAGGTGGTGCCTGAGCCGGTTGACACCGCTTTCTTTGATCCCACCAAGCACAAGCCGCTGCCCCTGCCTCTGGGCCTGCGAGTCTTCGGCCCAGCTTGGCCCCACTTACAGACGGCAGGCGGCGGCGCAGCGGGCAGTGCGGCGGCGGCGGTTGCCGGCCAGCAGGCGGGCGGCAGTGGGGCAGCACAGTCGGATGGCGGCAAGGGCGGCAGCCAGGCGGAGCCGTTTGTGTTCCTTGCAGTGTTCAAGTGGGAGGCACGAAAGGCAAGCATCGGGGCAGTTGTGGCCAGCTTGTGCAGCGCAGTGCTTTGTTGGTGGCTGCCTTTCCTGCTGATTCTCCCCTCTGCTGACCCTTCCTCTATAAAACCCATCCCCTGCCTCTCCCCTCCCCTGCCCAGGGCTGGGACGTGCTGCTGCGCGCATTCCTGTCTGCCTTCACTGCCGCCGACAATGTGATGCTGCTGCTGCACACCAAGCCCTTCCACAGCGAACCCGACTTCCCGCAGCAGATGCAGGTATCAGGGCTCGTGCAATAAACAGCCTCAGGCCCTGACCTGCAGTGATGCTGCGCTTCGTGGTTTGTTGACTTGCCAGCTGTGAACATTGCCAGCAGTCTGCTGCTGCTTCTGTGCTTGCTGTCGTCTCTGCATGCCAAACAGCTTGCAAGCTACCCCCCCGTGCTGCAGGCCTGGGCACGGAAGGAGCTGGGGGAGACTTTGGCCAGGAATTCGAGCCGCCTGCCGTCGGTGTACGTTCTTAGCGACCACATCCCCCAGTCCCACTTCCCTCGGCTGTACAAGTCGGCAGACTGCTTCGTGCTGCCCACAAGGTGAGGGGCTGTAGAGCTTGGGGTGCGAGTTCGTGGGCAGCGGGCTACGCAAGCAGGCTGAACATCACAGCAGCGGCTGCCTTTCAACAGCGATGCTTGGTTAAACGGACTTTCCAACTGCCCTCTTGGCTGCAGGGGGGAGGGCTGGGGCCTTCCGATTGTTGAGGCGATGAGCATGGCACTGCCCGTCATTGCCACCAACTGGAGGTGGGCGCAGCGCTGCTGCAAGGGGCTACTATATGATAGTGCTGCTGTTGGTCTTGCACCTGCCGCTCACCTGGGATCTGTTCAAGCCGTCTACACAGCTGAGCCTTCCTGTGTGGCTGCTTTTGCTCCCCTGCAGCGGCCCCACGGCATATCTGGATGACACTGCTGGCTACCCGCTGCCCATTGATGGGTTGGTGACTGTGGGCCCGGACGGCGGTGCCTTTGCAGGTAGGGCGAGGGGTGCAGCCAGCTTGACTGAGCGGCAAGGTGTGCCTCTCCCTCTCTGTGCGTGTATGCGTTCTGTTCCCCAATCGTTAGCATACACACGCTCTCCCTGCACTCCTGCACCCCTGCCACAGGCCACCGCTGGGCCAACCCCTCTGTGTCCCAGCTGGTGCGGCTGATGCAGCATGTGGTGGCACACCGACAAGAAGCGGCAGCACGTGGCCTGGCTGCTCGCCGGCGCATGGCTTCTCGCTACTCTCCCGATGCAGTGGCAGAGATTGTGGCGCAGCAGCTGCGGCGAATAGAGATTGGGCTGGCGGCGGGGATGCGCCGTGCCGCCTGATTGCCTACCACAATGTGTGAAGTTGACTGCTCCCATGCGTTGGTATTGACACACGTCACTTATTGGCATGCCATTGCGGATGTACAGGTGCAAAACGTTGACACTGTTCAAATCTGGCTGATCAAAACGAGAAGTGCAAAAAAGCCTGCGGCCCAGCGGAAGGTATCATGTGCCGGGCTGTTGAAGCATCCATCACACTGCCGAGCGGTGGGCTGTTTGCCAGGTCACCACGAGCCGCCCCCGCCGCCCCCGCCAAAGCCGCTGCCGCCGCCAAAGGACGTTGAGAAGCCACCGTGGCCGGCGCTCTCGTAGTGCTGGCGAGCACCGGGGTCGCTGAGCAGGAAGTCGCGGTGCGTCTCAAACGAAAAGGTGCCTGAAAAGGGGGATGGCAAAGTGCGGGGCAGAGGGAGGAGGGGGAGGAGCCAAAGTGAACGCAAGGTTGCAAGGCGCCACGGGTCGAGGAGCTGCCATTAGCCATGCCATGCGAAGCGACTTGATTGGAAACCGGCTGGAGGCAGGCTGCCACATCTCTGTGCCTCCAATGCCTGCATCACGCTGCACCCCATCACCCATGCCAATCCACGCCCGCCCCGCCCACCCGTGGACTGCGCCTCGGAGCGCCACGTCTCCACCATGGAGGGAGTGATGTACAGCGGGTAGCGCCTGCGGGGCGGACCAGGAGGGCAAGGTATGGGGTGGAGTGAAGCTCGACAGGAGCATGCAGTGGGCCACACGTGGGCCCCAGCTAGTGTGCACATGCCTGTACCCCTGTTGCAGCTCCACAGACTGCAACTGGGTACACCACACCCGAGCTCCCATGTCCCCCCAGCCAGCTCACGTCTGCAGCACGCCCAGGCGGAAGGCCAGGTCTGCGGCCAGCCAATCGTCCGCCAGGCGGGCGCGCTGAGCCGCCGCCGATTGGGCGGCCGCCTGGTCGGCCTCGCTGCCGCTGCCTTCGCTGATGGGCTTGCGGCACACCGGGCACGTCACGCCCTTCTCCAGCCTGGCCGGGGGAAGGGAGTGCAAGAGAGGAGCAGGGTTGAGACGCGGTGCACAAGGCTGCAACAGCTAGCAAATGTTGCCAAACCAGCAGCCTGCCCTCCAGCCCAGCCCCAAACCGCACCACTGCTCGATGCAGGGCTCGCAGAAGGTGTGCCCGCAGCCCAGCGTGACCGGCAGGCGCTGCCGCCTGCCGTCCTCCCCTGCACCGGTGGCCGCCGCCGTGGATGGCCCAGCACCCTCAGCCCAGCCGCCGCTGTTGCTGCCGCTGCCGCTGCCGCCGGCCCCAGTGCAGCTGCTGCCGCCGGCGCGGCGGCGCTGGCGCAGGCGCCGCACCGCTGCCTGCCCCGCTGCGCTCATGCGGGCAAACTCCTCGTCCGAATTGGCGCTACCCGAGTGCAGCAGGGAGGTGGAGGGGCCGGCCTCCTCGTCCAGCCCTCCAGGCGGGGCAGAGGCGGAGGTGGAAGCTTCGTCGTCCTCAGACTTTTTGGCCTTGTCCTTGCCGCTGCCGTCGCCCGCGCCGCGCGGCTGCGTGGTGAAGTCCTCGAGACAGATTGGGCAGGACTGCGGGCAGCTCCAGGCGTGGGACCGCAGGTTTTCCTGCTCCTGCAGGCCGGGAGGGGTGCGAGGAAGGGTGGAGTGGAGGGCTTGCTGGCTTGCAGGCGATAGGGGCAAGGCTGCCGAGTGCTCCCTGGGAGCCTGCATAGACGTGACTGTGACGGTAGGCGGAGGCTGTGGCAACTCTGCCACAGCTCAGTGGCGGCTGCCCACCCAGTGCAGCATCGCCCTGCCATCACGCAGCGCAACTGCTACCCAGCAGCGCGACTGCCCACCCAGCAACAACCACATTGCAAGCAACGTCAAGTCGACTGTGCCACCCACACGCTTCAGCTTGGCCGGCGTGTTGCTGACGTGCTCAATATAGCCTACCAAACTGCCCCTTCTCTCACCCGCTTCAGCTTGGCCAGCATGCGCTTGCACTCGCGGTACTCGCGCTTGCGCCGCACCGACTTGAAGCACGCGTTGCCAAACACGGCGGCGAACACGCCGAAAAAAGCGACCGCAAACCAGTCCACGCCGCCCTTGCCTGGGGGCAGGGGAGAAGAGCAGGGGGCATCAGAAGGGTGGTGAGATGCAAGGCTGAATGCATGGTGAGATGCAAGGCTGAATGCATGCAGTGAAGCAGCCTGGCATGCAGCTGCAGCAGTAAGATGCAACAGACGGACCAGGCATTGCATGCAAAGCGGAGATGCAAGCAACACACTGGGTGGTGCAGTCAGGACCAGCCCAGCCGCTGCCAGGAAATCCAGCCCGCCCAGCCAGCCAGCTCACCCTGGATTTCGCCGCCCGCCAGCGAGAGGCCAATGTCCACCACAGCCCGCTCCACAGCGCCGTCATAGTCCTGCAACAACGAGGGCACAAGAGTGTGGAGCGGTGCAATGCAGTCACCAGAGTTGCCAGACAACTAAGCAGGTTGGCAATGCAAGGTTCGGTGACAAGCGTGGCTGGCCTGCCGTGCCCTCACAAACAGCAGCAGAGCAACAAGGCCATGAGCGCTGAGCAGCACTGCCCCCCTCCCGCCAAAGCGCAGCGCTGCTGCCCCCTCTGACCTGACGGCGCAGCAGCGGTCGGATGTCGCCCACGATGCCTTCAATCCTGTCGTCCGGCAGCGCCTTCATGGCACCTGCGGTTCGGAACAGGGGGTGTAGCAGCGCAGCTTTCCAGCCGGCCTCGCAGCCGCCAGGCCAACGGTCGGTCTGCAGGCGGCCGCCCAGCTGCACAAGTCTGCCGCCCAGCCCAGCTGTGCCTGTGAACACATAACGAATAAACCTGCCCACCTGTGCCTGTGGACATGTAGACCTGTCGGTCCTCGATGGCCAGCAGCAGCAGCACGCCGTTGTTGCAGGCTGCGTCGCCCACGCCCCAGCGCGCGTGCACATCCTTGGCAAACGCTCGAGCGGCATCGGCGGGGGCGGTGCCCGCTGTAAACTCCATCTTGCGCATCACCGCCACTGCCACCTGCCACGTTGTGGTTGTGGCAGCAGAAAGGCAGCGTTTGTCGAACAAAATGAGTGCGGGCGGTGCAGGGCGGAGCCCACGCGGCATTCTGGCGCACAACCCCCGGCTTCAACAAGCCAAACGGCATGCGACTGGGCTTGCCTGGTAGCCCACTTGCTTTCCAGCGCAGTCCGCGGTGATGTAGGGCTTGTCGCCATCCCAGATGGCCTGCAGACGTGCAGCGGCAGGCTTCAGTCGTGAGCGGCAGCGGAAGGCGGCGGAGCGCGGGCGCCGGCGGCAGAGCCAGGGAGCTCCGACCGCCCTGTGAGGCTGTCCAACTACTGATCGGGGCTTGCCTGCAGCACGCCAGCGATATAGTCCTTGCTCTTGGCGCTCAAAACCGCGTCAGGGTCGCACACTGCGCCTGTCTGGCCCGCCAGGCGGCCGCAAGCCACTGGATCCTGATGAGGGTTTGGAAACGAGTCAGGAGACCACGCCTTGGCTGCTGCAAGCGCCGGCAGCAGCGAGAAGGCCAGCAAGAGGGCCGACAGGCCTCTGGCGGCCTGCATCTTGCACCAGGAGGCAGTGGCAAGTGATCACTATGCCGGCACGTGCCGCCTTTGCCACCTGATGAGGCCCGCTACCGCCACCGCCGCCACCGCAGTGTGTGGCAGCGCCGCGGCAGCTGCACGAGCAGCTGCATTACATAGTGCTTTCATGTCGATTGCAGTGCACAAAACTGGTTCCGTAGAATGGGAGGCATTATCTCCACAGCGGCTGGCGTCAAGCGGCCACCGGCTGCAGCGCCGACGTGCCGGCACCCTCCGCCGCCTCTCCTGCCGTAGCGCCGCCGCCCTGCCGCCGCTTCTCCAGCAGCTGCGCCACGCGGCCTGGCAGCTTGTCGTACCTGCATTGCAGGATGGAAGCAATCCAAATATGGCTCAGGTGGCAGGTAGTGCATTGCAACACTGGCTACGCCCAGAGACGAGCTGCTTGGGGCTGTCCTGCACAAATCACAGTCCTTCCCGGTCTTTCCCCTGGCCGCACCAGTTCTTGAGCAGCGCGGCGCTCTTGCGCGCCACGCGCTTCTGGCTGCCATCGTTCTCCCAGCGGTACACGCCAAACTGTGAAGGTGTGGGTCAGGGTGGGCGGCGTGAGTAAAAGCGGGGCAGCAAGAGGGCATGGAGAAGGAATCAAGTCCTGGTTTGCCGCTGGAGAGCCACCATCGATTGCACGCTCGTCTTCCCTTCACTCATCGCCACAGCGCCTCCCTAGCATGCCACGCCAGACCAAAGCATGACCCCTAGACGCCTCCACCCTCCACCCTCCACCCTGCACCCACATCCGCACCCACCCGCATGGAGTAGCCAAAGCCCCACTCAAAGTTGTCCACCAGCGTCCAGTACATAACGCCCCGCAGGTCGTACCCCAGCTCCACGGCGCGTTCCACCTGCGGTGCGGTGGGGATAATAACACCTATTTATTGCTTGCTTGATTGTGTCGACAGCAGTTTGCGGCATGCTGGTAGCCGGGGCCAAGCTCCACGGCGCGCTCCACCTGCGGTGGGGAAACGTGCGATAAGCAGCGGGCAACAGTTTGCGACAGGGAACCAGCGGACAACAGTCTGTAGGTGTGTCTGTTAGCAGCGCAGGTGCAAGACAGATACGAGGAGAACCACCATGCCATCGCAAGCTCCAGTTTCAACCACTGGCTTGCCCTGCGGCCCTGCGGCCACCCCACCTGCTCCATGTAGCTCTTGATCATCAGCGGCCGCCGCTCTGCAGACAGGGGAAACAGTTGGTACGAGGCAGCAGCGGGCATGTCGTCAGGCAACCATGCTGGCCGACAACTTGTGCTGAAGGAGTGACACGAATGCCCCGCTCTAGCTGCAGGCGCTCTGCGCTCAATGCAGACCTCCCCCTTGGCCTGCACACATCTCTCCTGCCTGCACAGCACATCCAGGCCCTACAGCAGCCCACAGCTGGCCCACCCGCCCTCCCCCCTCACCATCGCCTGTGTCCGCCAC